>Ga0209536_100002206_pt1 | contig 31695 bp, 33 predicted proteins | sample DeeMarSeWOR28_12_FD_187461 | JGI IMG/M metagenome (GOLD analysis project Ga0209536, IMG submission 187461) | Marine sediment microbial communities from White Oak River estuary, North Carolina - WOR-2-8_12 (SPAdes) (version 2) | ecosystem: Environmental > Aquatic > Marine > Intertidal zone >... | reverse complement strand
TTTCCCTTTGGGAATTGTGCCGAACTATATCATACCCGCAATGCTGCCGCATACTCCATCGCAGAAAGCCATTCAATTGGATCCGAAAGTTCTTGAAAACTATCAGGGCAAATACGAATTTAAAAAATGGAAGACAAAGCTGTCTGTCATCAAGGATGGGCAAAAAATTTTGATAACGGACCCTGACGGGGAAATGGCTGAGCTGTCACCGCTTTCGGAAACGCAATTTATGGGTGAATGGAAAGTTTTCGGCAAGATAGTAGTAGATTTTAATATAGACACACACCGGGAAGTGAAGAGTTTGACTCTGAACTATGGTTTTCTGCATTTAACCTTTGATAAAATTGAGTCATCCATGTGAGCCGGATAAATTCAAAAACCGCATCTTATCCGTATCAACACCCAGAGAGCGGTGCAGGCTTATTCTTTTTTTTGGCGTATCTCTTCACATGGAGCTTTCATATCGCAATCCCGGTGCAGGGCTTTGCTTTCACATTTGATATCACCAGCCCGGCAATGCTTCTTTATTTAATAGGCCTTATGGGACCATTGGCGTCTGCTCTTTTTCTGACTGCACGCTTCGAAAGATGGAAGGGAGTCAAGCGGCTGCTCAAAGGTGCCCTCCTTTGGCGGTTCAATCCGATCTGGTATCTTTTCGCAATCTTTATTGTGGCTTTGCTCAGGTTTGCCAATATCGGGCTTCACATCAACGCCATCCCCATACCATCACAATGGATGAATTTTGGCTTGCTTTTTACCATTGGACAGTTATGGGTGGTTATCGGTGAAGAGTATGGATGGCGGGGATTTGCATTGCCGCGCCTTCAAAACCAGGTCGGATCTCTGGGAGCCAGTCTGGTTATTGGATGTTTATGGGCGTGCTGGCACCTTCCGATGTTTTTCATTCCCGGATCCCCTCAATATACCGATTCTTTTTTTTACTCGTTTTCAAGCTATGTTTGCCTGGTAACCTTCTGGTCAATTATCATGACGATGCTCTATAACCGAACCAAGGGGAGCGTGCTTGTATGCATGATCTTTCATGGGTTTTTAAATATAGCGGCATTCACCATACGCATGCCCCGTGAAGCCGATTTGATGCTGTATCTTTATATTCCCGTTGTCATTCTGGCAATTATGCTTTTGCCGCGGCCATTATTTGTTTTCAAATTTTCGCAAACGGCAAATCGATTGAAAAAATGATTATTAGAAAATGGATGAAGCAGCATAATGATGTGATGAAAAAGAACGCATTTACAAGAAATTTATTGACGCCCGCTTTGCTTCTTCTGGGCATTTATATATGTGCCGGTTGTAGAGATGTATCGAAGGTGGAGCTAATTGAGGATATTGACATTTATGTGAACACTATCGATCAGGTCCATGCCGAACCATACCGCTTAATTTCAAGAGAAAACTTCATTGGTAAGGCACAAGAGTTGAAGCAAAAGATCAGGGCATTAGAAAATGCCAGGATTTCTGTACCGCAATGCGCATTGTATTTGATGGAATTGTGTGCACTTATTCAGGACGGGCACACCCGTATCGATTTCCCATTTGATCAACTGACGGGCACAGAATCGGCGTTTCCGCTCAAGCTAAAAATTATAAATGGGAATGTATATGTATTAGATAATTTAGGTAATGAAGCTTTGCCGAATTTTTGTTCGATACTTGAAATAAACGGCGTTCCGGTGGAAACACTTCTGGAAAAATCCTCAAAACTTTACAATACCTCTCTGGATCATGCAAAGCGGCTCATGTTCGAAGAATCATTTCCCCTTCTTCTGGCAAACTACCTGGATATCCATCCACCCTGGGCAGTTAAATACGAGATAAGCTCACAAGTTCAGGTCTCAGAACTTCAAGAGATGACGAGTGAAGCCTACTTCAAACAACGATCACAACAAAGTAACCGCTATAGGCGTTATTCAATAGCTGTTAATGATGTGGAGGTACCCGTGTTGGACTTACCGGGTTTCAGTTATGGAGAAGCCCAGGACTGGGAAAGCTTTATTGATACATTTTTTCAGATACATAAAAGTTCTCGTTACCTGGTAATTGATTTACGACAAAATCGCGGTGGAAGCGGCTACTGGGGATTTTATCTGCTCGATTATTTAACCGAATCAGCGTATCGCATTGCAAAAAAATTCGTATTTAAAGCCAGCAAAATGGGCGTGCTTGTCGGGCGGGAAACATCCGGGCGGGTGCGCTTCGGAAGCGACCCGGTAACGATGTCGCTGCCAAATTCAAAATTAAAGGGCTCCATCCCGGTGGCTATCTATCAATTACCAGGAAATAATCCTGATCGAGGTGTTATGCCCGATGTAAAAGTATTCCGTTCAATTGATGATTTTCACTCCGGAGGGGATAAAGAGATGGAAACGGTCCAAGAGTTGATTCGTAAAGATATGGGCAGGTGACACACCCTTCTTGACATTGGTATTTTTGTACATAACCTAACCCTGTATAGGTCCTGTATCTTATCTCCTGAAATCGTATGGTCTCACCTGCTCCTGAGCTTTATTAAGCATGATCATCAGCAGGGCCTTCATCCGCATTCGAAACGTATTCCGACACAGAGACCTATCCCAAAGGCTTATGCCCTTTCTTTCCAATACGCCTTGATTGCAAGTAAAAATTTTAAACCACGAACATTTCAGGGCAAACACCTAAAAAGGAGACCCAAAAATGTCTGATGATAAAATTTTAAACGGCGTCAACGTCAACACGGTCGAAAATGCGGTCAAAGCCATCGAAGAAAACCCCGAACTGGCTAAATTCAAGTTCCGGCTTGACAATAAATGGATTAACGGCGGCCACAACCATTCAACGGTCAGCAATTTTTACGGCACCAACCAGGAAATTTCGCACCTCAAAACCTTTAAGCTGGACTGCGACGAACCCCCGGTGCTGGCCGGCGAAGACCTCGGCGCCAATCCGGTGGAGCACCTGCTGAATGCACTTGCCGGATGCCTGACCTCCACCCTGATTTATCACGCCGCCATTCGCGGAATCAAAATCGATGAGTTGGAGTCGCATCTGGAAGGTGATATTGATCTCAGGGGCTTTCTGGGGCTTTCGAGTGATGTCCGCAGGGGGTATCAGAACATCCGTGTCAATTTTAAGGTTAAAACGGATGCCGAGAATTTAAAAAGACTGAAAGCATTGAGCAAGCTGTCGCCGGTGTTTGATGTGACCTCCAACGGTACAAATGTCGAGGTTCAGATCGAAAGAAAATAGACGGGTCGGAAAGCGGTTGAAACCCTTACTCAACAACCTAAAATTATATAGATTTTTGTAAATTAAAAAAATAGCCCAAAAGTAATGCTTTAATTCAAAAAGAATCCGCTTTATATCCGGCAGTAGGAAGTTAACTAAACACCGGCATCTTTTTCCCGCTGCTTGAGCTTTTTGATCAGGGCTTGATATTCGGGATGAGATCGAATCGGATCAAAGTCGGCGTCTTTTTCCAGGTATCTTCTGTGCGCAAAACCGATTTCCACCGCTTTGTTGAGGTAGTAGATCGACTCTTCGATTTTGCCGGTCATCGAATACAGGCAGGCGATGCCATATAGCAGGTGGGGTTCATCCCGTTCGGTGGCTGCCAGCCGCTTGATCCATTGAATGGCATTTTGCTGATCGCCCATTCTGACCAGAACGCCGGCGCCTAAATAGATGGCCCGGGAGTCATCCGGATTAAGCGCCAGACGCTGCTCGACTTTGAATAGCGCCTCTTGAAGCACCGGCTTCATTTTATCCAATTGTCCGGTCATCTGGTAGATAAAAGCCAGATAAGACGGCGCCTGATAGTCTGCCGGGTTAACCCTGCCGGCCTCCTTAAAAAGCTCGATGGCTTGTTCAAGTTTACCTTGCAAAAAACAGGTACTGGCATAAAAATAATAGGCCTCGAACAGTCCGGGATTCAACTCGATGGCGTGTTCAAAAGCCTGTTCTGCCTCTTCATATTTGCTGATTAACGAAACCGCCAGGCCGCGGGCTGCATGTGCCTCAGCCAGTCCGGGATCGAGTTTGATCGCCATTTCACTGTCTTTTGAGGCCTGTTTAAGGTCCGCATGAGAGCCGCCGAAAAAGTAGTAGGAATAAGAGTGGCAGTCTGCTTTGCCGGCATAGGCGCGCGCATATCCGGCGTCCTGTTCGATCGCTCGCGAAAACATGTCAATGGCGTGCTGCATATATTGGCGCTTGTGACGATAGAAAAATTGCCGCCCACGAAGGTAAAAATCATAGGCCGCTATGTTTTGGGTCGGGAGCTTTTTAATAACATGCTTTTCTTTATCACTGAGTTCAATTCTCAGTGTTTCAGAAATGTTGCGGGCAATCTCGACCTGAATGTCGAATATATCCGCCATCTCACGGTCAAATTGCTGTGACCACAGATGGCAACCGTCGGCCGCATCTATCAGCTGGGTGGTGATTCGCAAGCGATTTTCTGTTTTTCTAACACTGCCTTCGAGAACGGTTTTAACATCCAGATGTTTGCCGATGTTGCGGATATCTGCGGGTTTGCCCTTGTAGGCAAAAGAAGACGTTCGGGAGGCGACTTTTATACCTTCCATTTGGGCCAGATGATTGATAATCTCTTCAGCAATACCGTCACAAAAATATTCCTGGTCTCTTTGAGGACTCAGGTCTTCGAATGCCAGTACGGCTATGGAAGGCAAGGAATTTCCCATGGTAAAGCTCCATCAACAATAATGGAGGAATAAAAGCCGGTGTCTTTATTGTTTCCAAAAAATGACAGAAACCCGAATTCATGTCAACTTGCAATTAGCAGCTGGTTTCCAGTTGAATCGATCCACTCTAAAGACCTGCATGCCGCAACGGCTTTATTCTGTAAGTCCAATTCCAGGCGCATGTATCATAGATAAAACCACTCTTAACGACTCAACAGACGATATGTGTGACTACACATATACTGATGTGGTGTCAATATGATTGAATGAATAAATAAAAATGAATGTTAAAATTAAAAGGCGTCCTGTAAAAAATGACAAATTAGGCTGCAACGGTGAGCGCTTCATCGCAGCATGTATCCTATTAGGCAGTCTCACCTATTTTTAAATTGAATTTCAATTTCTTTTGCGTAGTATAGATTTATAAAAACCCTTTACTGTACATCGATCTGAGGGCATTTGAATTCAATATCCTGGAGATGCAATCTGTGGATAGTTGCAGGGTGTGCGGCAAGAATCCGGACGGCCCGCCCGAGGAAATTGCGGATCGTTTTTTTGAAGAAACCTGCGCCCGGGACGGGCGCCGCAACTTTGTCCTGACGCCCAGGCGCAGAATCCATATCGGTCCGAACAAACTGGCAAAGATTATACGTAAAAATAATTTTCCGATCCTATCAGCGGCAAAGCTCGGCATCAACTTTACGCCATCTGTAGACATTCGAGCCTGTTTGTTGACGAGCGGTATTATGATCGCCCAGACCCCTCCCGACACCAAGGCCGCCATCAAAGAAAAGGTGTTTGAGATCTACCGTTGTATTATGATCGAGGGACTTGGGTTTCCACAAAAAATTTTGCCTGCCATTGATTAAGGCCCTGTCGCCTTAACGCTTCGTCACAATATGGACATATGACCTCTGCTTGCCGCGGCGACCTGTGCCGGCGAAGCATTTTAATGTGAAGACGGAAGCTTGCTAAAGCCAAGCCGGGTCCTCTGAGTTCCGACCTCTGACATCTGTCTTCTGTCTTCTGACCTCTGACGCCGGATACCAGGATTAACCATTTTTCTGCTTAAACTTCAGCATAAACTCCGCCAGCCGCTCGGCGCCTTCAACCGGCATGGCGTTGTACATGGAGGCCCGGCAGCCGCCTACCGAGCGGTGGCCTTTGAGCCCCGAAAAATTGGCCGCGAGCGCTTCAGCAATAAACTTTGCCTCCAGTTCTTCGGTCGGCATCCGAAAACAAACATTCATGCGCGAGCGCGAGGCGCTGTCCACCGGACAGCGATACCAGCCCTCAGAGCGGTCGATGGTCTCGTAAAGCGCCCCGGAGCGCGCCAGCGCTCGTTTTTCCATTTCAGCCAGACCGCCCTGCTCTCTGACCCAGTCCACCGTCAGCTTCATCATGTAAATGGCAAACACCGGTGGCGTATTGTAGAGCGAATCCTTGCCGGCGTGGATTTTGTAGGACAAATAGGCCGGCAGGTCGTCCCGGCATTGCTCTAAAAGCGTTTTGCGGATGATTACCACCGCCAGACCGGCAGGGCCCAGGTTTTTCTGGGCACCGGCAAAGGCCAGGTCGAGCTTTTCCCATGCGATCGGACGTGACATGATGTGGGACGACATATCCGCCACCAGCGGCACTGCTCCGGTGTCCGGATAGGAATGATACTCAATGCCGCCGATGGTCTCGTTGCCGCAAATGTGAACATAGGCTGCATCAGCACTCACCTGATACTCGTCATCGGCGGGCATGCGCGTAAAATTGTCCGCTTCACCGGTCCAGAGAATTCGGATCGGCCCCAGTTTTTCTGCATCGGCAATGGCCTTTTTGACCCATGTTCCGGTATTCAAGAATTCTGCCGCTTTATCGCCGGTCATCAGATTCAGCGGCACCATCCCAAACTGCAGGGTTGCGCCGCCCTGGATGAACAGGATGTCATGGCTGTCCGGTACAGCCAGCACCTCACGAACACCGGCGAGGGCCTCATAATGCACCTTGTCGTAGTGTTCGCCCCGGTGGCTCATTTCGATCAGGGACATTCCCGCTCCGTGGTAATCAACAAACTCTTCCCTGGCTTTTTCCAGAGCCGGCAGCGGCAATGTGCACGGACCGGCCGAAAAATTAAAGATTCGATTTGGCATATTCCCCCTCCCCTGTGGTTAAATGTCCATCCCATGCGCGTCATCAATAATATTTAAAGTAGGCCTTTGAGTGATGACGCAAAAATCCGGCCGCTTTAAGCGTATTTTGGTTCGCTGCATGACCCTCGGTTCCAGCGCAAACAATGAATTTTTGCCAGTCATTATTTGCTTGACTAAATTTTGTATACCGTATACAGGATGAAGTCAAGCCAGCAAATGAACGCATTTCAAAAGACTGTATTGTATCTTTTTCCTGCAATTTAAGGTCCTGTATGTTCTTACATTGTGTCAATCTCTGACCGTCAACCTACGACTAAGGAGGGTACCATGGAGACGAAAAAGGTTTTATTGAATGAAGATGAAATACCCCGGCAATGGTACAATATTCTGGCGGATATAAAGATGAATCCACCGATGGGCCCTGACGGCCCGGTAACACCGGATATGCTGGCACCGGTTTTCCCGATGAATTTGATCGAACAGGAGGTCAGCCCGGAAAGATGGATCGATATTCCTGAAGAAATTCTGCGCGTATTGAGTATCTGGCGTCCCAGCCCTCTGGTCAGAGCCTATGCCCTGGAAAAAGCCCTGGATACGCCGGCCAGAATTTATTACAAATACGAAGGCGTCAGCCCTCCGGGAAGCCACAAGCCCAACACGGCTGTGGCCCAAGCATACTATAACAAAGAATTCGGCATCAAGCGCCTGACCACCGAGACCGGCGCCGGCCAGTGGGGCAGCGCTCTGGCTTTTGCCTGCTCCCAGTTTGGCCTGGAGTGCAAGGTGTTTATGGTGCGCATCAGTTTTGATCAAAAACCCTATCGCAAAACCATGATGGCCACCTGGGGCGCCAAATGTGTGGCCAGTCCCAGCACCGAGACCAAGGCCGGACAGGGAATCCTCGAACAGAACCCGGATACCCCCGGCAGCCTGGGCATTGCCATCAGCGAAGCCATCGAAGCGGCGGTAACCGATGAATCCGGGAAAACCCGCTATTCTCTGGGCAGTGTGCTGAACCATGTGATGCTTCATCAGACCGTCATCGGTCTTGAAGCCAAAAAACAGATGGAAAAAATCGGTGAGTATCCGGATGTTATCATCGGATGCGCCGGCGGCGGCAGCAATTTTGCCGGCCTGGCCTTCCCCTTTGTCTATGATAAATTTAACGGCAAAGAAATCGCCATTCATCCGGTGGAGCCGACCGCCTGCCCGACGATGACAAAAGCGCCGTTTGTCTATGACCATGGCGATACCGTCAAAATGACGCCTTTGCTGCCCATGCACAGCCTGGGCCACACCTTTGTGCCCCCGCCGATGCACGCCGGCGGACTGCGCTATCACGGCATGGCGCCGACGGTCAGCCAGCTGGTGGTCGAGGGTATCCTGGAGCCCAAAGCTTACGGCCAGCTCGACACCTATGAAGCCGGCATGCTGGTGGCAAGGTCCGAAGGCTTTATTTCAGCGCCGGAAACCAATCATGCACTGGCGTGCGTGGTGGACGTGGCCAGGAAATGCAAAGAAGAAGGCAAAGAGAAAGTGATCCTGTTTAACTTCAGCGGTCACGGGTTGATCGACCTGGGCGCCTATGAGCAGTTCCTGGCCGGTAATCTGACGGACTATGAATTCCCGGCCAAAGAGATCGAAGAAGCTGAAAAAGTTTTTGCAAACCATCCCAAACCGGCAATTATCAAGAGTCGGTAAATGCCGATACGGATTGCACCGTTATGACCAAAACCAAGAGCGATCTTGTTCGAAGATGTCCGCGCCTGGGCGGCCCGGTGCCATATGAGTACTGCGAGGTCTGCGGAGACGACCGGCAGCCCTGCTTTAAGATCCTGGACTGCTGGTGGGAATACTTCGACGTCGTGCAGTATTTAAAAGAAAAATTAACGCCAGACCAATTCAACCGATTGATGACGGCAAAACCCAAGCCCAAGGTCGCCAGTCTGGTTGAACTGATCGAACAGGCCCGGCAAAGAAACAAATAGATCGATCGTCAGTAAACCATTTGGCCTTTTAGCCGAAAACAGCCGGCTAAAAGGCCATTTGTCGTTTATTACATTTCAATTTATCCCTTTTCGTTTTTTTTGCTAAATCCTTTTGTATTAAGAAAATCTCTTCCCAAAATTATTAATTTTACTCCACTATTCACCTTCAGTTCTTTTTACTTTCAGGAAAATTACAGTCTAACTTATTAAAATTATGTAAAAATAGAAAATAGATAGATTGGCACCATATTTGAGGATATTTTTTTTTAAATAAACATCTATTAGAGAAGGAATAAATTATGAAGAGATCTTTTCTATTTTTTCCAGCATCCTTATTATTAATTCTATTTATAATAACCGGCGCCCTGGCAACTCCATTCAGTTTGATGGAAGATGGCAGGGGTTTGACTCCTGATAATATTTGGACACGCGGTGAAGTTTATTCGTTATCAGGTGGTAGTATTAATCTTGCAGCCGGGAATTATGACGTTAACTACAGTCTCGGCGTGACGGTATGGGCCAGTGTAAAAAGGCACCATGGCTGGGAACCTGGCGACAAAATAATTATCAAAGCCTTATTAAATGACACTGTAATTCTCTGAGAACCACAGATATTATCATTTACCCGTGCATATCAACTTTTATATGCGTGCAGATCTCCATTCTATATCTTGACAATGGTTGAGATTGGATCATGTAATCTATTTTTTCTCAAAATGGTTCGACCTCTATATATTGTGTCGGCGGTTACGGGCGGGAACACAGGGGGTACGGATATTATATCGCAATCAATCTATAGCGTTCAACACTCCAGTTCATAGGGCCGTTTCCAAAATATCGGTCAACATTATTTCATATTTTCAATAAGCTGTCTTTTGCGGACCTTGCCAAGGGAAGTGCGGGGAAAATCTGCGCAGAATGTAACACTGCGGGGGCATTTAAACTTGGCGATATGCTCCCGGCAATAGGATAAAAGGTCTTCGGCTTGCAGGTGGGAATCTTTTTTGGCGATCACAAAAGCATGCCCGACTTCGCCCCAGCGTTCGTCGGGCACACCGGCAACGGCAACATCTTCAACCTCAGGATGATGTTTTAAGATGCGCTCAACCTCGGCCGGGTAAACGTTTTCGCCGCCGGTAATGTACATATCGCGGGCACGGTCCACCAGAAAATAATAGCCGTCTTCATCCATACAGGCCAGATCTCCGGTGTACAGCATTCCGTTGCGGATGGTTTCTTCGGTTCGGACCGGATCCTGCCAGTATTCTTTCATCATGATAGACCCGCGCACGACGATCTCCCCGACGTCTCCGGCTTTAACTTCGCGGCCATATTGATCCACTATATTGACCTCAGCATGAAAGACCGGCCGCCCGACCGTACCCGGCTTTCTGAATGAATCTTCTTCCGAGGCCCACAACAATATCGAAGTCTCCGTTTGCCCCATCACCTGTCGAAAGGCCAGCCCGGCCGCCCGGCACTGTTCAAACAGCTCAGGGGTGGTTTTCTCCCCTCCTCCGGCACATATTTTCAGGGATGAGATATCACCTCTTTCTTTAGAATCAACCTTCACAAGTGAACGATAAACTGTTGGAATGCCCAAAAATTTGGTAACACGGTAGCGCTCGATATCCTGATACACCTTTATAGGATCAAATCTGGGATGGATGACCAGGGTGGCCCCTTTATAGATGGTGGGCGCGGCTTGAATAAAAAGGCCGCCGGAATGAAAAAGGGGCAAAATGACAAGCATGATGTCGTCAAAATGCAGTTTAAAAAATATATCGGCGTTCAAACAGTTAAAAAATGTCTTGCGGTGACTGAGCACAGCCCCTTTCGGCCGACCGGTGGTACCTGACGTGTACATGATGACCTGGGGTTCTTCGGGATCCGTCGGGCCCAGGGAGCGAGTTAAAAAAGGCTTTTGATGTGCGAAGGTTGCCGATGTCGAGATATAGTCAATTATCGCAGCATCAGAGGGCATTTGACCAACCGATGCCAGGGTAACCGAAGGTCGCGTATGCTCAATATCCAGTTTCCTGACGGTATCTGTATATTCCTGGCCGAATACAAACAACCGCGGGCGGCAATTCTTCAGAAGGTATTCCAGTTCTGCAGCTGCCAGGCGAAAATTGAGAGGCACGAAAATAGCGCCCAGTCGGGCACATGCCAGGAAAAGCTCGATGAACCCAGGACAATTGTTAAGCATCGCAGCGACGCGATCGCCTTTTTCGATTCCCAGAGACTGCAACCAACAGCCGGCCCGGTTGGCCCGTTCATTCAGCTCGAAATAGGTGATTTTTTCGTCTTTGAAAATAAGGGCGCATTTTTGGGGATGCAGATCCGCCCAGCGTTGCACCCACCAGGCAATATTCATTGATCGAATCATACAAAGCTCCACTATGCCGTTTGCATCCGAAATATTTAATGCGCCAGATAACGACTTTCAATCGATTTAACCAGGTTGGTCATGGTCACATAAAAAGGCGTTGAAATCCCGCTGGCGCGCGCATAGGCAACAACTTTGGCGCCTAAAAAATCAATTTCAGTCGGTGTTTTGTTGGCGATATCGTTGCACATCGAATCTTTGTGAACACCCACCTTTTGCAAATATGCGAGCGCCTGTTGCAGATAATTTTCGCCCAGGTCATAGCCCATTGAGCGGGCGACAGCAAGGACTTCCTGAAAGCAGGCATCGGCGATTTCGCGGGTGGGCGGATATTGCAGCGCCTCCTTTATCGTCTGCCCCGTCACGGCACAGATGGATGCCATGGTACATTTCATGACCATTTTTTTCCACACAAATAATTTTATGTCATCGACAAATGCCGTATCCAGCCCGCAGTCTGTAAGCGTATCGGCCAGCTGAGCGCCAAAGTCCGCATTCTGTTGAGACAATCCGCCGATATGATTGGGTCGATTGAAAAAAGTGACTTCTGCCTGTCCTGTCTTCTTTAAGGACGCACCATAATTTAACGACATGCGCAGCGCCGATTCTTGGCCGAATCGATCCGCAACAAGATCTTCAGGCCCCAAACCATTCTGGCAGGCGATTATTTTCATTCCAGGCACGAACACATCGCCCAAGTCATCCAGAACCTGCTCCAGGTGAAAGGCTTTGGTCGTTAAAAAGATAGCCGTCGGCCTGAATTTCTTAAGGTCTGCAATTTGACCGGAATAATTATTGACTGGGACGTTACAGGCAATTTCACCTGAAACAAGAAGGCCGTTTGATTTTAGCGTTTCGTCCAGATGAGGCGAGCGACCGATCAGAAATGTATCAGGTAATTTTCCCGCAAGGGCCGCAGCCAGAACCGTCCCGGTGGCGCCGATACCAATAACTGCCATGCGTTGTTCTGACATTTCTGACATCCTCGTGTGAATTTACGAGCAAAGGCATATTCCAAGTGCCCTATTAATTCGTTTATCTAACCCAAAAATCAAGCACAAAATGAAAAAAGCCAGTCATTTTATAATCGAAAATGAAATATGAATAACGGTTTATTGTTGATTCAACTTATTTAAAATATTGAATAATAATTGTGTTCACTATTTGAATGTCATTTTATATATTATCATCATATTTTTTATTGACAATGTTATATGAAAGAAATATTAGGGTTATTCTAAAAAGGTGTAATTTTTATTACATTATGTTGCCATCATAAACGAATTAAAATCGACAGGGGGTGATGACAAAAACACAGGTTCTGCTTCGTTCTTCAACATCTTAGAATAAAGGAGGAGAAAAATGAAAACAAAACCATCACGGATTATCCTGATCTCTTTAGTGCTCACCATTCTTTTCCTTGCCATCTGCACCGTCCCGGTAACTTCAGCAGCTAAAAATCCCGTAATCATCGGATTTATCGGATCCTTTGACAGTGACAGCGGCAAAAGCACTTTGCGCGGTGCAGAGATCGCCATTGAAGAGTTGAATGCCAAGGGCGGCATTTTAGGAGGCCGTCAGATAAAATTGGTAAAAGCAGATACCGGTCAGGATGTCACCGAGGGCATCAAGGCCTATGAATATTTAAACGAAAAAGAAAAAGTCGATTTTATCATTTCGGGATGTATAGATGATGTCTCACTGGGGTGGCTGCCGCGCATGGCAGAATACAGGACCCCTACCCTGGACACCTGGACCTCATCCTACCTTGCCATTGAAAAGGTCCGCAATGAATATGAAAAATACAAGATGTATTTCATGAATGTGCCCAACGACTGGGCTCTGGGAACCCAGTATGTTGATTTCGGCAAGGACATTCTCGCCAAAAAGATGGGCTGGAAAACATCGGTGATCATGCAGGAAGATACGGCCTATGCAGCGGGTGTATTTGAACTGATCAAGGATGCCATTTTACCGGAAGCCGGAATTCAAATGGTGGATCATGTTGTCTATGATGTCAACACAGTTGATTTCAGCCCCATTTACAATAAAATCACCAAAACCAATCCCGATTTTATCTATCTCATATCTTCGGTCAAATGCGTCGTGCCGACCTCACAATATGTAAAACTGCAGGTGCCGATTCCGATTACGGGTATCAATGTCGCTGCGGTTGGTGAAGAGTACTGGACCGATACCGGCAAGATGGGTGGTGGCATGTCGACGCTGATGCCCCCTCCGACGCTGGGGATGGAGATGGATCCACGCACCGCTAAATTCATCGAAACATACAAAAGCAAATACAAATCCCGTCCGGTCTTTCCGCATTTTAACGGATTTAATGCCTATTATGGCATCTACAATGCCGTTAATGCGGCCGAGCGCGCCGGAGGTTTCAAACCCCTGGATGCCTGGGTTAAAGAGATGGAAAACGAGGATCTTAAAATTTACAAAGATGGCAAGCTGTGGCTGCGTTATGCGTACTGGAAACCGGGTGAGATCGAGCCGCGGACCGAGTTGGCGTGGCCGCACAACATTCGCTTTGATATCTCACCGCCCATTGAAGACGGCATCCCGTCGTTGATTGTAATTCAGTGGTATCCGGACGGATCGGTCAAATGTGTTTACCCACCGAAATATGCGAACGGTGAATTCGCCGTACCGCCCTGGGCAAAAAAGAAGTAGAACACGAATGCCTTCCGAAAAGGATTCGGCAAGCTGATCCCGGAACAAGGGAAGCATGATGCGCTTCTCTTGTTCCGGAGGTTCACGGGGAGCCTCAGGCATTCGTCATTCCCTGATTTTTGAGAGATACCCGCAAAGAGCCGCCGGCCATAAACGGCCGGCACTGCCGCAAAAAATATGGGGTATCTTCTCGGATATCCGATGTCATTCGCATCGATCAACATGATGATCCGCAGACGGTGATGCAATCATGGGCGGTATAATTGTTCAGGGTTTTTTAATCAGCGGTCTTTACGCGCTCGTTGCGGTCGGCTTTACGATGATTTTCAGCGTCGGTCGGGTGCTGAACCTGGCCTACGGCGTCTATATCATGATCGGCGGTTACGTCTATTATGTTCTGGCGCAATTGCTGGAGTTGCCGAAGATTCCGAGTTTTTTCTGTGCGGCACTGGCAGGAGTGGCATTCGGCCTCATGACTTACCTCGGGTTGGTGCGGCGCCTGCGGGACAATCCCATTGCGGTTGAAATTTCCACCCTCATTCTGGCCGTCGTCATGCAGGCGGTGGTCATCATTATTTTCTCGCCGGCTCCCAAGGCCATCTGGCCGATGATTCCCGGCGTGATCCGACTATTCGGGGTTCCGGTAACCTGGACCATTTTTCTGGCCATGATCATCAGCTGGGTGATTTTGGGCGCGCTGCTGCTATTTGTGCAGAAAACCGCGCTCGGCAGAGCGATTCGAGCCGTCTCAATGGACACCAAAGGCGCTCTGGTTGCCGGTATTGACGCAGAACGCATCAACCTGCTGACCTGGGGTCTTTCCGGCGCATTGGGAGCAATTGCCGGTGTTTTTTTTGCCTCCTATACCCAGCTGGACCCAACCATGTGGGTATTCCCGCTGATCATCGCTGTGGCTGTGGTCATCGTTGGTGGAATCGGCAGCATTATCGGCAGCCTGATTGCCGCCCATATTGTTGGATTCCTGGAAACCATTACCACTACCGTTATCGCGCCGGAGTTAAGAGGCGTTTTCACGATGCTGTTGATCATCGTTATTCTGGTCATTATGCCCAAAGGGTTGCTGGGAAAAGAAGAAACCTAAGGTTAAGGGGGCGTTTTGAAAAAATCGATGTCCTGGTGGCTATTTTTTGCTGTTGTGATGGGTTTGATTCCGCTTGTCAGTTCCAGCCATACCCTTCGAATTTTTATCTTTGCTAATTTTCTGGCCATTTTTGCCATGAGCTGGGATGTTCTTTCGGGGTATACGGGCTATATCAGTTTCGGCCATCCCTTTTTAATCGGCATTGCCGGATACACCACCGCCATATTGACCCATCATCTGGCAATCCCGTTGTATCTGAGCATACCGCTTGCGGTGCTGGCCACAATGGCGGCCGGTACGCTGTTTTTCTTTCCGGCCCTGAGAATCAAAGGCACCTATTTTGCGCTGGTCACCCTGGCATTTATGGAAGTCACCTACCATCTCATGCAGGTCGTAAAGCCGGAAATAACCGGCGGAACCAGGGGCATAACCGGTTTGCCATTGCTGGCAACGGGCACCGTGCTCAATTATTACTTTTCACTGACAGCCATGTTTTTGATCGCCATCGGACTGTGGTGGCTGACCCGGTCAGATGTGGGCCTGGTTCTCAGCGCCATTCGCATGGACGAAGGCGCGGTCAAAAGCGCCGGCTTGAATACTTCCAAGTTTAAACTTTTTGCCTTTACGCTGAGTGCTTTTGTTGCGGGCATCGGAGGGGCCCTGTACACCCATTATCTGGGTTCGATTTCTCCGCGGGGAATGTTTGACATCAATTTTCTGTTCACCATTTTAGTCGCCGCTCTGATCGGCGGCGAGCACACCATTTTAGGACCCATTTTAGGCGCCTATTTCCTGACTTTCCTGCTTGAATATTTGCGCCCCTATGTTCCGGGCGCCTGGCGTTTCCTGTTTTACGGGCTGATTGCTCTGTTTATCTATAATTACGCGCCCAAGGGCATTTACCAGATTGTGCAGACCGTCGGCAATTTTATCGATAGAAGAATTCTGGGAAAAAAGCGATATGGCGACCAAATTACTTGAGGTCAATTCATTGACCAAGAAGTTCGGCGGCATCTTTGCGGTTTACGAATTGAGTTTTTATGTGAAGCAAGGTGAATCGCTGGGCTTAATCGGGCCGAACGGTTCCGGCAAGACAACAACATTTAATCTCATTATGCGGGAACTGAAACAGGATGAAGGTGACATCTATTTTGAAGGTCGCGAAATTTCAGCCTATCAAACGCATGAGCGCGTAAAAATGGGAATCTCACGTACGTATCAGATACCTAGACCTTTTAGCGAATTAACCGTTACCGAAAACATCCGCGTGGGCATCATACCGGATGCATTGAGGCAGACGATCACCTCAAATCGTGGGTATGCAGATGAAACCAAAATCGGCGCCAGCGTCGGCTTATCCGAAAACGATCTGGGCATGCAGCCATATGGGTTGTCTATGGGAAACCTGCGCCGGCTGGAGCTGGCCAGAACCCTGGCAACAAAACCCAAATTGTTGCTGCTCGATGAGGTCTTTGCCGGGCTGACGGTCGGTGAGATCAGCGAATTATCTGAACTGCTTAAACGCAAAAAAGAGGAAGGGCTGACCTTTATTATTGTCAGTCACGATTTGAAGACATTGGCACCGCTTGTCGATCGGGTTGTGGTGGTCAACTTCGGCCAGTTGATTGCAGACGGATCCTTTGAAGATGTGATTGCCAATAAAAAAGTCAAAGAAGCCTATCTTGGAAAATAGGGGTGGCGCTGGTTGAAATGACGATGGATTTGAGGGGTCAAAAATGGCTTTGCTCGAGGTAAAAGATCTCAGCGTATTTTACGGCAAGGCGTGCTCGCTGAGCAATGTTTCGCTTTCCGTCGAAAAAGGCGAAGTTGTTGGAATCATCGGGCCGAATGGTGCCGGCAAATCGACGCTGCTGGATTCGATCATCGGGTTGACCGACTGGAACGGACAAATTGTTTTTAATGGAAACGATTTAAGGCAGCTATCTCCGGTCGAAACCATTCGCAAGGGCATCGGTTATGCTCCGGAAGCGCGCAACCTTTTTTCCTACATGGCCGTAAAGGACAATCTTCTGGTCGGTGCCTACCGCGCCAATGATAGTAAAGGCGAAAACCTGCGGATGGTTTTTGAACTTTTCCCGGTGCTCGAGAAGCGGCAAAATCAGGAGGCTAAAACATTGAGCGGCGGGGAACAGCAAATGCTGTCTTTGGGCAGAGCATTAATGACCAATCCCAAACTTTTACTGGTTGACGAACCGACGATCGGCCTGGCACCGCTGGTATGTTCCGAAATTGCCAACGTTCTGCAGGAGCTTAAACAAAACAGGGGCATGACCATTGTGATTACCGAACAGAACGTGAATTTTGCGCTGACCCTGGCAGAGGAAATTTATTTGCTGGAAACCGGCCATATGAAAATGAAAGGCAAACCCGAAGAATTAAAGCAGGAATCTTACATTCAGGAAACGTATTTCGGATCTTGAATGCCGGGCCTTAATTTGGATTAATGTATCTGCTTATAAATGTAATTTTTAATTCAGCATTACCTATACAATGAAAAAATAAATTTTTATTTAACATTTTATAAATATTATTATTTTGAACATGTTCTGTTTTTTAACGATCAACTAAGTTTTTTCTTGACATATATTTTTGTATTTTTTATTACAATAAATAACCCAAAATGTAGCTATTATTACAGATTGGGTGGCAAAAAGGAGGTATCGATATGGAGATCAAGGAAATTCAAGAAATTATTAAAGCGGAAAATATCGACACCATTCGGATTGAGTATCCGGATTTGTACGGAATTTGCCGCAACAAAATGGTACCTGCCAGACGGCTCGAAGAGCTCGCTGAAGAAGGCATTAACTTCGCCCAGGCCATTTATGCCATTGATCTCACTAACGATGTGGCCCCGGAAACCGGATGCGGCTATGAAATTGAATGGAAAGACATGACCATCATGCCGGATTTGAGCACGTTTAAGGTCCTGCCGTATCTGGAGGGTACCGCCCGTCTGATCGGCAATGCCTTTCGTGACGGCCAGCCGATCCCGGTAGATCCGCGCTACGCACTGCAAAAAATCATCAAAAAATATGAAGAAAAAAATCTACGGCCGGTCTGCGCATCGGAGCTGGAATTTTTCGTGTACCATCCGGGTGAAGGCGGCCCGGGCCCGCTTTACAACCCCCATCTTTCCTGTGTGTATCAGACAAATCCTATACTGGATCCAATCGGGCTCTCACGGACACTCCAGAATCTATTCCTGAAACTGGGTTTTGAGATAATTTATCTCAACCATGAATTCTTTCCGAGTCAGTTTGAGGTCAACTGGAAATACGATCATGCCTTGAACTGCGCCGATCAAACCTTCACGTTCAAATATGTCTGCAAAGAAGTTGCGGCCCAAAATAATTATCATCTGACGTTTATGGGCCGACCGACAACTGAAGGCGGCGGCAGCGGCTATCATATCCATCTGTCCCTGAGCGACCCCAAGACCCGTAAAAATCTTTTCGATGATCCGGATGCCGAACACGGCATATCCGAGCTGATGCGCTACTTTATCGGCGGCCAGATGGCGCATGCCAAAGGCATGTCCGCTTTCCTGGCGCCAACGATCAACTCCTATAAACGCTATCAGCCGGATAGCTTTGCACCCTATTACCTGGCCTGGGGACTGGATAACCGCACGGTTTACTGCCGGGTTCCCGGAGAACGCGGGCGCGCCACCCGCGTGGAGAATCGGGCACCCTGTGCTTCAGCCAATCCGTATCTGGTATATGCCGCAGCCTTCGCGGCCGGACTGGACGGAATCGAAAACAAGATTGACCCGGGTGAGCCTGCGGTCGGCGATATTTACGGCGTGGAACCGGGCACCTACGAATTGATCCAATTTTCTCTGCGAGACGCCCTGCGGGACCTAAAAGCCGATCCGGTCATTTGCGAGGCCCTGGGACCGGAGCTCATTCGGGCATTCGTCGCCCTGAAAGAACATGAGCTCAATCTGTGGCGCAAACATGTTTCGGATTGGGAATTTAACACTTACTCGTTCCAGCTATAGCTTGATGCCGGCGAGCTCCAAGAGGCGCTGTAAGCCAGCATGTAGCGGCTGGCGTCAAATGCTTTAACCTTAAAAACAAGCAGAGGGACATCATGTGCGGAATAGCAGGACTTATCGCCAAGGAACGCAGCGATCTCGGTGATGATCTGGTCAATATGCTCAAAGAGCTGGTTCATCGGGGTCGCGATGCCACCGGCGTTGCGCTTTATGAGCAACGCGAGGACATCCAGGCACGCATAACCTTAACCGATCCGAGTTTTGAAAAAGATCTTCATCAGATCATTCAAAATTACGGCCAAATCAGCAATTCTAAAATTTACAAGGGAGTTGGAATCTTCACTTTTTTTGAAGGCTCCATTGCCATGGACCCCGAGCAGATATCTCAACTCCACTGGGACATCGACTCCCATCCGAACCTTTGCGTCCATTCCCTCGACAATCATCTCAAGGTTTACAAGGATCAGGGATCAGCTGAAGATCTTGTCGCCGTCCATCAGGTTGATGTGGGTGCCTGCACCCATGGTATCGGCCATGTTCGTTTGGCTACGGAAAGTGTCGAAAACATCAACTTCGCCCATCCGTTTGTATCCTACCTCTACCCGGGATTATCGCTCGTTCATAACGGCCAGTTTACCAATTACTTCAATATGCGCAGAAAACTGGAAAGTATGGGTGTCCGCTTTAAAACCGCCAACGATACTGAAATGGCCGCGCATTTCATTGCTTATGAAATGAAAGAAAAAGGCAAAGATCTGGAGTCTGCCCTGCATGCCGCCCTGGATACATTTGATGGCATCTTTACGATTATGGTCGCCACCGACAACCAGATCGGTGCATTTCGAGATCGGCTGGCATTCAAACCCGTCGTCATTTATGAGCAAAACGGCGGAATGGTGCTTTTTGGATCGGAGCAAATTTCGTTAACCCCTATCATCTCCGATGTTTACGCCACGGAGATGGAACCAGGAGGAGTTAAGGTATGGTCCGTTTAAATATATCAGGAATGCCCACTCTCGAGGTCAACCGCAAACTAAGGGAATTGGTACAGCAAGAAGATGAAATTACCGTGGAAAATCCTCACTCCGTACACAATTTCGCCACGGCTCTGAAAGGAAAAGCCAGAATAACGGTCGAAGGCAGTACCGGCTTTTATACCGGTGGTTTCCTGCAGGGCCCCACGATTCTCATTAAAGGCAACACGGGGTTGTATACCGGCGACAACATGGGCAGCGGTGAAATCATCATCGAGATGAACACCGGCAGCAATTGTGCCCCATCGATGGTAGGCGGCACCATTGTGATCAAAGGTCACAGCGGTAGCCGCGCCGGCTGGGGCATGAAAGGCGGAAATTTGATTGTTTGCGGCAATGTGGGCCTGTGGAGTGGCAAAATGACGCTCGGCGGCCGAATCATCGTTCTGGGAAAAGTCGGCACGGGCATTGGCGAGTCGATGTATGACGGTGTCATCCATGTTCTCGACGCGGAAGTCGAAGACAAACTGGGCGGCAATGTCACGGTCAAACCCATTGCAGACTCTGAAAAAAAAGAAGTCGAAACGCTTTTTAAGAAATACGGCATTGAACAGAGCGTCGACAGTTTCAGAAGCATCGTGCCGAAAGTCTATGGCCGGCATGATTACGTCATGTTTAAACCAACCCATAGAAAAAGGGCTGAGGTCTAATGGCAAAAGAAGAAGAAAAAAAAGAAACGGCAAAAAAAGTAAAAGCAAAAGATGTGCAAAGGGGTGTGTGGAACCCCGAAACCCTTTCAGAAATCAGATACAAAGCCGAGACCGGCAAGCATCGCATTCGCGGCTGTGGTGCCACCATACGGTTTCCCAGCTTCGACGATCTGCTGATTCTGCCGTCTCAACTTTCACGATTGTCCATCGATACTTATCGAGAAGACTGCAAAACCCAGACGGTCCTGGGCGCGCGCTTCGCCAAAAAGCCGCTGGTGATCGAGACACCCATAATGATTTCAGGTATGTCTTACGGCGCCCTGAGCAAAGAGGCCAAAATCGCTTTAGCCAAATCCACCCAGATTGTTGGAAATTCGATCAACAACGGTGAAGGCGGACTGCTGCCTGAAGAAAGCGAAAACTCCTACAAGCAGGTGGTCCAGATCACCCCCAGTCGAATGGGTTTTTCGCTGCGTAACATCGAAGCTGCGGATGCGATCGAAATTATCTGCGGCATCGGCGCCAAACCGGGATTATCCGGACATCTGATGGGCAGCAAGATCACCAAGGAAATTGCGGCTTTCCGGCAGTTGCCCGAGGGAATCGATTTGCACAGCCATCCGCGCCATGGTGATATTTTCGGGGCCGATGACATGGTGCTTAAAATTCAAGAGCTGCGCGATGTCACTGACTGGCAAATTCCGATTTTTGTCAAAATTGCAGCCGGACGCGTCAAGGAAGACGTCAAGATCGCTGCCAAAACCGGCGCCGACGGCATCGTCGTTGACGGCTCTGAAGGCGGCACGGGCGCTGCGCCCGTGATGGCCTCCACCCATCTGGGGATTCCCACCCTGCCCGCCCTGGTGCAGGCGGTTCGGGCACTGGAGGAAATGGGCGTCAAGCAGGAGGTCAGCCTGATTGTCTCCGGTGGCATCAAAGACGGAGCCGATGTTGCCAAGGCCCTGGCGCTGGGCGCCGATGCCGTGGCCCTGGGAACCGGCGTGATGGTGGCAATGGGCTGCGTGGTCTGTCTGCGCTGCCATGAAGGTAAATGTGCCTTCGGCATCGGAACCCAGGACCCGGAGCGCCGCAAAAAGCTGGATATTGAGGCCGCGGCCCAGCGGGTTGCCAATTACATTCAGGGGATGACCTGCGAGGCTACCCTGCTGGCCAAAGCGGCCGGAAAAACGGCTCTGGCCAACATGGAGCGTGAGGACCTCAGAGCCATGACCCTGGAAGCCTGCGCAATGACCGGAATCCCACTGTTGGGCAGCAACTATACCTTCGGTGAAGCGTTCGGGTTTTTTTAAAACGATTTGTTTTAATTGCGTGTGTGCTCATTCATCCAAAATTCGATGGGGCGAATTCGTATGCGTATCGAAGACCATCCCGTTTTGGGAACATTTGAAAAGGGGCAAAAAATACAGTTTACCTTTGACGGTCAAACCATGGAAGGCTTTGAAAATGAGCCCATTGCCATCGCCCTGCGAAGCAATGGCGTGATGATTCATCGCTATACCACCCGCAGAAATGAACCCCGGGGCATGTTCTGTGCCATCGGGCGCTGCACCGACTGTATCATGGTTGTCGACGGCCGACCTAATATCCGAACCTGTGTCGAACCGTTGAAAGCCGGCATGGTGGTTGAAACCCAGCATGGCAATGGCCCTGATTTATCGGGAGGTAAACCGTGAGACGCTGTGAGATGGTATGTGTGGGCGCCGGACCGGCCGGATTGGCAGCCGCGGTGGCAGCCGCCAGAAATGGTGTCGATGTCGTCGTTTATGACGAAAACGATCGCCCCGGCGGCCAGCTGTTCAAGCAAATACATAAATTCTTTGGCTCCAAGGAACACCGGGCCATGGAGCGCGGGTTCGACATCGGAAACAGCTTTCTGGCCGAGGCCCGTGAACTGGGCGTTGAAGTCTCTCTGAATTCTGTCGTGCTGGGCATCTATGAAAACGGCGCGCTGAACGTCATGATTCGAGACCGCATCGAACAGGTCAAAGCCGAAAAAACGCTTATCGCCACCGGTGCCTCGGAAAACATGATTCCCTTCCCCGGCTGGACGCTGCCGGGGGTTATCGGCGCCGGGGCTGCCCAGACAATGGCCAATATCCACGGTATCCGGCCCGGCGACACCATCTTGATGGTCGGATCGGGCAATGTGGGCGTCATCGTCAGTTACCAGATGTTGCAGGCCGGTGCCCGGGTGGCCGCAGTCATCGATGCCGCCCCCAAAATCGGCGGATATGCCGTCCATGCCGCCAAAATCGCCCGAGCAGGCGTGCCTTTTTTTATGTCCCATACGATCAAAGAAGCACACGGCAAAGACCGGGTAGACGGTGCAACCATCATCGAAGTGGATGACGACTGGGAACCGATCGCCGGCACCGAAAAACACTTTGAGGTCGATACGGTATGTATCGCGGTCGGGTTGAACCCCTCGACCCAGCTAATCCGAATGGCCAACTGTAAAATGGCCTATTCTCCGGTTTTGGGGGGCCAGCTGCCGGCCCATGATTTGAATCAGGAAACCTCTATCAAAGGAATTTACGTTGCCGGTGATGCATCCGGTATCGAAGAGGCCAGCACCGCTATTATCGAGGGCCGCATCGCCGGCCTGGCCATTGCCCACAGCCTTGGCTATCTGAATGAATCTGAATTCTTAGCACAGCGCGATGAACAGCTTAAAAGCATGGTGGGTCTGCGCAGCGGCAGCCATGGAGAAGTCAGGGCCAAAGCCAAGGAATATTTGAATACAATGATGGAGGAACAATAATTATGGCCGGTGATTCTACCCGAACCGGTTATCTCTCGGATGAAGAACTCAAAAACGGGCCGGGCATCCCGGGCGAAGCCCGGCGCCGCAAGGGTGCGGTTGCCGTATTGGAATGTCTGGAAGATATCCCCTGCAACCCCTGCGAGTCCAGTTGTAAATTTGATGCCATTACGGTGGGCGAGGATATCACAACACCCCCGCGCCTGACCGAGGACAATTGTGTCGGCTGCCGCAGCTGTGTACCGATTTGCCCCGGCCAGGCGATCTTCATTGTCGATGAAAGCCTGGATGACGATAGGGCCGCTATTGAGATGCCCTACGAGTACCGGCCGCTGCCGGAAAAAGGCGAGATTGTCACCGCCCTTGATCGTGCCGGGCAAAAAATTGGCGATGCAACTGTTACGGCGGTCAAAAAAACAGAAAAAATGGATCGCACCGCAACAGTGATCATAGAAGTACCCAGAGATTGGTCTATGAAGGCCAGAGCAATTCAATTGAAACGATAATTTTATAAATCAGGAGGTAAAAGAGAATGGCAGAACAAGCGTTAGGTATGGTCGAAACCAGAGGTCTGGTCGGCGCCATTGAGGCTGCCGATGCAATGGTGAAGGCAGCAAAAGTTAAGTTCGTCGGCCGGGAATTCGTCGGCGGTGGCCTCGTGTCGGTATTTGTGCGCGGAGATGTTGGCGCCGTCAAGGCGGCCACGGATGCCGGCGGTGCAGCCGCTGAACGTGTCGGCGAACTGGTTTCAGTCCATGTCATCCCCAGACCGCACAGCGACATCGAGTTTACCATTCCCAAAACAGAAGCATAGTCTGCGGCGGGATTTGAGCAGATGGTAATGGTGGTATTCTTTCAGCCCGTGTTTCTGCTTGTCGCTTCGGAACGCGTTATTCGCCCTGCGCCGTTAACGGGTCGCGAACTGCCGAAAAAGCACTTTTATGAAAAATGCATCTGGCTGTCAGACTGCATCTTACCGTCCGTAAAAAGTACATTGCTGAGAGGTCACATATGGCATTTACCATTCACTTGATATCCCACCCTTCCCCGGGCGTCTTCGAGCTGATCAGGCAAAGGGCCGGCGCCGTCGGCAAAAAGATCTTATCTGAGACCGAGATCCTGCCAACGGCCGTCGGGCTTATCCAGGGAAAGGTGGTCGATATGGTCGCAGCCGCCGACGTCGCCGAAAAAGCGGCCAACGTGAGCGTCTTTGATTTAAAAGGCATTTGTCCGCAGCATATGACCATGATTGGCATTTTTGGTGATATCGCCGACGTCAAGGCAAGTATTCAGGCCATTCAAGAGGCGGAGCATCTTAAGTAACGGTTCCGCTGAACTCAATTATTAATCCACGCCGGAGGGAAGACAGGATGTTACTGGCTGAAGTTATCGGAAACGTGTGGTCCACCAAAAAACTGGACTCGATATCCGCTTTGCGGCTGCTGTTTATCCAGCCGTTGGGAAAAGACCTCAAACCGGACGGCGCTGTATTGGTGGCCGCCGATGAGGTCGGCGCCGGATTCGGGGAAATGGTGATCATCACCCGGGATGCACCGGCCATGCAAGCGTTTGACAAAGAAAAGCCGATCCCAATAGATGCCGTGGTGGTCGGCATTGTGGACAATCTGGAACTGGCGGGCCGCACATCCGGAAAGAATAAATGAGAGCGGATATTGTCGATAAAATTCGTGCTGCCGGAGTCGTCGGCGCAGGCGGTGCCGGGTTCCCAACTCATGTGAAGCTGCAGTTTGAAGTAGAACAGGTGCTTGCCAACGGCGCTTCATGTGAACCGCTGCTGGTCAGTGATCCGTATCTGGTTGAGCATCACACCGATCTGATTGTGGACGGCCTCGCCACCGTGATGGATTGCACCAATGCCGGCAAAGGGACCATCTGTGTCAAATCGAAGCACCGGCGCGCCCTGGACGTGCTCAAAACCAAGATTGCCGGCAACGGTCACACCCATCTCATCGATGTTTTTGAACTGGATGACTATTACCCGGCCGGTGATGAATTCATCCTGGTCAATGAAGTGATCGGCAAAGTGGTGCCTGAAGGGGGTATCCCCTTAAATGTTCTGGCGGTCGTCTGCAATGTTGAATCGCTCATGAATGTTTCCCGCGCCATGGCGGGACATCCGGTCACAGATCGTTATCTGACGGTCAGCGGTGAGGTGCACCATCCAGTGGTGTGTAAAGTTCCGATCGGCACCCCGGCCGAAACGGTTATCCAGCTGGCGGGAGGCGCCCGCATTCCCGAGTACGGAATTGTCATGGGGGGACCGATGATGGGAAAAGTGCTGGCCAGTCAGCGTGACCCGGTGACCAAAACAACCAGCGGCCTGATCGTTTTAGCGCCGCACCACAACATTATCCGGGACAAACAAAAAGATATTGAACGCATGCGATTTATCGCCAAGGCTGCCTGTACCCAGTGCTCACGCTGCACCGATCTGTGCCCCCGAAATTTAATCGGCCATTCACTCGAGCCGCATAAAATTATGCGGCATCTGGCCTATAAACCCGGGATGGAAGGTGAAATTCTTGAAGATGCACTCATCTGCTCGGAATGCGGTGTCTGCGAGAAATTTGCCTGTCCGATGATGCTCTCACCACGGGAAATTAATGCGGTCCTCAAGCAAAAGTGCCTGGCGGAGGGCGTCAAACGTGAGCCCAAGCGGGAAACCTACAAGGTGTCTCCGTTTTTCGATACCCGCAAGGTTCCGGTGCGTCGCTTGATGGAAAGACTGGAAGTCATGCAATATGACGGCCATCCGGAATTTTATAGCGGCAATGTTCGGGTCAATCAGGTGACGATCCTTTTACAACAGCACCTCGGTCAACCGGCCGCACCGGTTGTCGGCAAAGGAGACCGTGTTAAAAAAGGTGACCTGATCGGTGAAATTCCCGAAGGCGCGCTGGGAGCGCGCGTTCACGCAAGCATCGCTGGTACGGTATCAGCGGTTGATGACAAACACATTATCATTCAGTCTGAATAACCTTGATGGATGAATCGTGGACATATGGAAGAGCTTAAAGCAATCGGCATGATCGAATTGAACAGCATTGCCAAGGGCGTTGAGGCCGGCGATGAAATGATGAAAACAGCAGATGTCGAGCTGGTATTCGCCCAGCCCATCTGTGCCGGGAAATTTATGGTCATGGTTACCGGCGATGTGGATTCAGTTGAACGCGCCACCGAAGTGGGCCGCGAGGTCGCCGGAGAATTTCTGGTCGATGATTTTGTGATCCCCAATGTGCATACATCCATATTTCCAGCCATCACTGCAACAACGCTCATCAAAAAAGTTGATTCACTGGGCGTTATCGAGACATTTTCGGTGGCCTCTTCGATTATGGCGGCCGATGCCGGGGTCAAAGCGGCCGATGTCGATATTATTGAAATTCGGTGTGCAACCGGCCTGGGGGGAAAATCGTTTCTGTATCTGACCGGTGATGTCGATTCGGTCAGGGCCGCAGTTGAAGCCGCTGTCGATGTTTTAGAAGGAACGGGCTTGATTCTGAGTCACGTGGTCATTCCGTCGCCCACCGATGAAATCGCCAGGAGCATTTTATGACGGATCCCATCGACCGGCTCAGAAAGCTCATCAATCGGCCCGATAGCTGGAATTTTGCCGGTGCCGAGCGGTTCTATGCCGGCATCGATCTGGGAACGTACAAAACGATTGCCATTATCATCGATGAAACCGGCCAGCCGCGAGCGGCCCGCATGCAACGCACCGAGGTAGCCCGCAGCGGCTTAATTGTCGATTATGCGGGGGCATTGAACACAACGCGGGACCTGATGGAGGAAATGCGCAAACACTGCCCGGTAGCGATTGAACAGGGCGCCACTTCTTTTCCGCCGCAGACCGAATACGCGAATCTGAAGACCACCACCCATATCCTGGAAGGGGTGGGCCTGGAAGTGCTCAATGTTCTGGACGAGCCCACGGCCGCCAATCAAGTATTGAAAATCGAAAACGGCGCCATTGTTGATGTCGGCGGAGGGACAACCGGTATTGCGGTCATCAGGGATGGAGAGGTTGTTTACACCAATGACGAGGCAACCGGAGGCGTTCATCTGTCCCTCGTTCTGGCCGGCAATCACAAAATCAGCTACGAAGAAGCCGAGGAAATCAAGATCGATCGGCGCCGCAATCAAGAAGTATTGTCGATTGTCCGGCCGGTGATCGAAAAAATTGCCAGCATTGCGGCCACCTATTTAAAAGAATTTGACAACCTGGATAAGGTCTGCCTTGTCGGCGGAACATGCGAGTTGGATGGATTTAGCGATATCGTCGCCGAAAATATCGGCCTGGAAACATTCCGGCCGGCCATTCCCCAACTGATTACCCCGTTTGGAATCGCGTTGTCCTGTTTAAATGACGGCGCTGACCGTCAGCGGGATGAATAAATTTATTCTCAGCCTTTGAGGGCCAAGATCGAGACAATGACGGATTCAACCAAAAAAGAAATCACCACAATCGTCAAGCAGGTACTGAAGGAAACCGGACGGACGGAAGCATCATCAACCAAAGCGTCTTCAAAGCAAAGCACATCACCTGAAAACCGTCCGGCGGTTCTTCATATTTTTCACGGTGGTGTTCGCAAGCTGGAAGAAGCCCTCGGGCAGGTTCAAAAAATTGATCAAGCCTCCCGCCGGTCGAGCGTGTTCACCGTTGAATCAGCCCGATCATGGGTTTGCGGTGCCGATGTCAAAGAAGGCGCCGGGGTCAAGTGCATTCTGGATACGGTCAAACCGGAGGGTCTCGAGAAAGCATTGCAGAAAGCCGATATTCTGATCCTGCCGACTTTCTGTATGCAGACGGCAGCCAAAGTGGCCCGGCTGATCTGCGACGACCAGGAATCGCATATCGTTTTTCTGGCATTGCTGCAGGACAAAAAAGTGCTGGCCGCCAATGACGGTTTCATGCTCTGCGACATACTGGTCAACGAGCAGCTGCGACAGGAAATCGATCACATTTTAAACAAGCTGCAAGGCTTTGGGATGGTTTTCTGTCCAACGGATCAACTGTACGCAACTTTTGAGCAAATGCTGATGCCTGCTTCACCCGCCCCATCGCAGGCAAAAAGCAAGCAAGACGATAACAGTGGTCAAGCGTCAAAGCTCATCACTGCAAAAGACATTCACACGGCTGTGAACAGCAAGCAGAATTCAGTTGTTCTGGCGCCTGGCGGCATTCTGACGCCGCTTGCCAAGGATTTGGCTAAAGAATATGCAATCAAAATTATCCGACATACGAGAGCATTTTGAATCGGATCGTAACACAGCATGCGGGCCTCAGATGGGATTTTTAAACTACTTATGAGGAGAACATTGAATGGCTGAGCTCAGAGCTTACTGCTATCTGGATCGACTGCAACCCCAGTTTGCGTCCCTGTTTGCCAGTGCCTGTCGGGGATTTCTGTCTGTTGAAGGCATGGCCGCCCTTTTTGTTGAGATCTCTCCGGGTATCGAGATTAATCGGCTGACCGATATCGCTCTTAAGATCACAAACTCGCGACCTGGCGAAATGATCGTGGAACGTCGTTACGGCATGCTGGAAATCCATTCATTTGACCAGGAAGAAGTCCTGCATGCCGGCAAAATGATACTAAATGAGCTGGGCTTAAAAGAAGAAGAGCGGACGGCCCCGAGTATCCTGGCCACCAGCGTCATCAATAAGGTCGACCCCTATCAGGCGGTTATCATCAACCGCAATAGCAAGGGAATGCTCATTTTAGGCGGAGATGATGTCTATCTGCTGGAGGTCACCCCGGCGGCCTATTCCTCTATCGCCGCCAACGAAGCTGAAAAACATTGCAATATCCGGCTGGTCGATCTTCGCTTTTATGGTGCCGCCGGCCGGATTTATCTGGCCGGCACCGAATCGGAAATTCAAGCAGCCTCTCAAAAAGTTGTCGAAACCCTCAACAACTTAAAGGGACGCAAACCATAAGTAAATACGGATCATATGAGCTTATATAAAAAGATATTTAACCACGAAGATCACGAAGGAAAGGAAAAGTGAATATCTAAATCGTTTTTATCACCACTTCGTTAACTTCGTGGCCTTCGTGGTAAAAAAATAGCATGCAATAAAAGTAAAACGATGATTTTTCAAGCACCGTAAAGGAACAATAACCATGCAACAGGCACTGGGACTTATCGAAACCAGAGGTGCGGTGGCGGCGATTGAGGCCGCCGATGCAATGCTCAAGGCAGCCAAGGTCAAATTTTTAGGGCGTCAAAAAGTTAAAGCCGGCTTGATGGCCGTTATGGTGGCCGGCGATGTCGGTGCGGTCAAGGCAGCTGTCAGTGCGGGCACTGCTGCGGCCAAACGCGTGGGGCAGGTCGTATCGTCGCACGTTATTCCCAGGCCTCATGAAGATATTGATTTCATAATACCCACCGGGCCTCAAGAAGAAAAACCGGTTCAAAACACCCCCAAAACGAAGCGCAAACCGCCGACCCAATCGGCGACCAAACCGGCAACAAAAAAGAAAAAAGAAAGCCCATAATCTGGTATCAGGGAGATTTAAATGCAGCGTGTATTTATTTTCGCAGAACAGGTCAGAAAAATAATTGCTGCGGGAAACAAAGAAATTGAGATTCCCGAAGGTGCTCGCATCTCGTCTGCCGCCGCTGATTTAATCAAAGATCGTAAATTAACAATTAAAGCGACGGCACCGCAAAGGGTTTCTGTTGAAACCGTCTCCATAGCTGAAAATAAATCCCAGGCCGCTCCGTCAACATCCTCTCAAGATACACCCGCAGAGCCCGAAGTCCAGACGGCTCCTGTCGAAAAGCCCGCTGCATCCGGCGTTGATATCTCAGAAGAAGAGCTGGATGCGCTGGTCAATCGGGTTATCGAGCGCTTCAAGCAGATTAAGGGAATTGGGCCGCCTCCATCCGAACAGAAACAGACACCGGATGGTCAACCGCGGCCAGCCCCGGCCGCTGATGATGATATGATCATCTGTCGTTGTGAAGAAATTACCAAAGGCGAAATCAAAGCGGCCATTCGTAACGGCATGCATACCGTCAACGGCGTCAAGCGCATCACCCGGGCCGGAATGGGGTTGTGTCAGGGACAAACCTGCCAGCGGCTGGTCATCCGAATCATCGCAGAGGAGTTGCGCAAAAGCGTTGCTGATATTGAACCCACAACCGCACGGGGGCCGGTTCGGCCTCTACGCATGGCGGTTTTTGCCAACAGCTAAGTTCATATTCGGATTTGTTTAGAATTTCGATATTCGGATTTCTAATTTAGAGGTCAGTGCAGGATAGACTGCGGAAATATTGAAAGCATAATTTATTAAATCATTAGCAACTATCGAATTCGGAGAAAAGATGCCCGAAAAAGCAGATGCAGTAATCATCGGTGGCGGCGTTATGGGATGCTCCATCGCCTATAATCTGGCCCGCGAAGGGTTAAAGCCCGTCGTCATCGAAAGAGCAGATATCGGTGGGGAAGCTTCCGGCGCCAATGGCGGTGGCGTGCGCCAATCGGCACGCAATCTCAAAGAGATGCCGCTGGCCATTGAAAGTATACAGATCTACGGACAGTTGCATGAAGAGCTTGGCATGGACATCGAGTATGTGCGTGAAGGCAATCTGAGGCTTTGCACCTCCGAAGAAGAGTTGGACACCATGCGCAAATCCGTCGAAAACCAGAAGGCCGCAAACCTTAAACTGGAAATGCTGGATCGCAAACAGGTTCTGAATATCAATCCCTATATCGGGGAAAAAGTGCTGGGGGCCAGTTTCTGCCCCACCGACGGGCACGTGAATCCGTTTTTGACCACCTATGCCTTTTTTCAAAAGGCCAAAAGTCTCGGCGCACGTTTCATTACGCATGAAGAAGTCAAAGAGATCCGTCTGCAAAAAAGCAAGGCCAACGCCGTGAAAACCGACAAACAAACCATTGAAACGGATTTGGTCGTCAATGCCGCCGGGGTCGCCGGGCGCAAAGTGGCCAACATGGTGGGTCTGGATTTACCGATGCGTCCCGTATTTTCCGAGGCCATGATAACCGAGCCCTACCCTCCCCTGTTTAAACAAATGATCGGCCATGCCAAAGGACTGTTTTACGGGCGGCAGACCGTGCATGGCTCGTTTTTCTGGGGTGGATTTGTCGGCACCGAGCAATTTATCCATCGGGAAGGCAAACCGCTGTTTCATTTTATTGGCCCGGCCA
>Ga0209536_100002205_pt1 | contig 31701 bp, 29 predicted proteins | sample DeeMarSeWOR28_12_FD_187461 | JGI IMG/M metagenome (GOLD analysis project Ga0209536, IMG submission 187461) | Marine sediment microbial communities from White Oak River estuary, North Carolina - WOR-2-8_12 (SPAdes) (version 2) | ecosystem: Environmental > Aquatic > Marine > Intertidal zone >... | reverse complement strand
ATGCCTGTCCTGTTCTCATTGTAGTCCTCATAATGTTCTTGATTCTTGGCATTCAGATCATCCGATATATGCCCCTTTTACAGCTAACGTTTGAGTTAAGTGGCGCTAAAAACAGCGAAGCTGTTTAGCGTCCACGGACTTGAACGATTTGTTAGATGATTTTTCATTATTTACTATAGTTATACCAAGTAACCTTGGTGTTTTTAATTTCTTTACAAGATAATAGCTCTATCTTATTAAATTCAATATCTGTTGGCACGCCATTCTCAGCATGTAAATTAACCATTTTCTTCGTGCCACCCCACCTGCCAGAACTTTTATTCAACACCACTTTTTCACCGTGCTCGGATATGAGTGTGGCGGTAATACAGCCCTGTGGAAATTTATCTTTAATTTCTTTAAATCCATCTGTCATTTTTTCAGACAAAATATATTGACTTACATCGATGTTAAGTGAGGCTCCATTAGTGATTGCTTCAATCGATGACTCTGGTTTGATGGCTAATATTTCTGTATTGATATCAACAGGGTCAGGTGTAAGTAAAGTTGAACCGCCAAATATCAAAATTTTTAACATTGTGAAAATATCATTCATCCATTTATCATCTAACTATAAGTAGAGGTCCCAATTGGCCCTTTTCAAAAGGGCGCTTTCGGACCTATTAAAATTGTGACTTGATAAAATTCAATGACTTGGTGAATTTTATCGGGCTTTTTTTATTAAATGCGCAGTGTCCGCTCTGGGTCGTTAGCGGACGTTCAACAAATTTAGCCAACTTTCGCAACTTATGTCTGCTAATGGTTGAGCAGCGGACATTCTAGTCGAGATAGTTCACCAACTCCGCGTCTGTATTTCGTAATCGCTGGCTGATTAGTACTGCCATTTCGCGGTAGAGCTTGGCACCGAGTTCAGGATTTTCATACACCAGGTCGGCAAGGCTTTGTCGCGTAAGCGCGGCAAGTAGCACTGGTTCTGCAGCTATTGCGGTGGCTGAATGGGGCTCCCCGTCGATCAGCGACATCTCGCCTATCATGGAACCTGCCAGTACATCGGTGATTTTCCGACTCTTACCGGTGCCCGTGTCTTTCACCACGTCCAGCGAGCCGTCGATAATAATGCAGAGATACCCGGCCTGCTGGCCTTCGATGAAAATGGCGTCACCCTTGTTGCCCTTGTAGCCAACCAGGTGATTGCACAGCTGCGAGATTTCGTTACTGGTAAAGTCCCTGAAAAGGCTGTTTTTGGAAAGCTTGGATTTGATTAGCTGCTTGAGGGGATCGTGATCACGAATCCTCGACAAGGCATCCAGTCCTCCCGTTGATAGCGCCGTCATAGCGTCTCCCTTTTACTAATCCACCCCTGCTGCCATCGCTGGCAGCACATGGTTCATCTTACACCGGGAATATTGCTTGGGGCCAGTTCGCCTGGACCGGAGAGATCAAGCGACGGCCTGGATGGCCTTGCGGCAGAGGTCAATCAGGGTACCAACCCACGGCAGCACCAGCAGCAGGGCCAGCGCATTGATGGAAAGAACGGCGCGCATGTCGGCTCCGGCAATAATGGGTTCGTTGGTATCCGGCTGATCGAAATACATCAGCTTGATCACACGCAGGTAGTAGTACGCGCCAATAACAGCCATCAGCACCGAGACGATGGCCAGCCATAACAGGCCGGCATCAATTACTGCTTGCACTACCATCAGCTTGGCGTAGAAACCAATGGTCGGCGGCACGCCTGCCATGGAGAACATCAGGATCAGCATCAGAAACGCGACCCACGGGCTGCGACGGGCCAGGCCTTTGAAATCTTCCAGGCTGTCTGCCTCGAAGCCCTGGCGCGACAGCAGGATGATGATGCCGAAGGCGCCCAGACTCATGATCGCGTAAGCCATCACGTAGAACATCGACGAGCCGTAACCGTTGGCGGTGCCGCTAAGGATACCGAGCAGGAAGAAGCCCATGTGCGAGATGGCGGAGTACGCCAACATGCGCTTTATATTGGTTTGCGAGATGGCGATGAGATTACCCAGGCCCATGGACAGAATGGCGAGGATGATCAGCATGCCCTGCCAGGAGGCCAGCATGCCATCGAGCCCGCCTACGAGCAGGCGCATGATCATCGCAAACGCGGCAATCTTCGGTGCCGAACTGATATAAAGCGCGACCGATGTCGGGGCACCATGATAAACATCCGGCACCCACATATGGAACGGTACCGCGCCGACCTTGAATGCCAGGCCAACCACTACAAACACCAGGCCGAATACCAGGATGATGTTGTCCGGCTTCATCAGCGAGATGGCATTCTTTACGGCGGAGATTTCGAGCGAGCCGGTAGCCCCATATAGCATCGACATACCGTAGAGCAACATACCCGAAGCAATAGCGCCAAGTACGAAGTATTTCATCGCGGCCTCGGTTGATTCACCCGAATCCCGATTCATTGCCACCATGGTATAGAGACTGAGAGAGAGTAGCTCAAGGCCCAGATATATAGTCAAAAAGTGACTGGCGGAAACCATCACCATCATACCGAGCAGACCGAACAGGCCGAGCACAAAATATTCACCACGAAACATATTGCGGAGCTGGATATAGTCACGGGAATAAACAAAGGCGATAAATACAGACACATACATGCCCAGCTTCAACATATCGCTCATTGGGTCCTGAACATACATGCCGTTGAACGTGCTGATGCTGCTGCTACTCATCCCGAAAAGGGTGAGCAGCGCTGCGCCAACCAGGGTCGCCTGTGCCAGCAAATACGAAACCACGCGCGAACGATCGGTGAGCAACAAATCTACCATCAAGATGACACACGCCATGGTGAGCACGAATATCTCGGGTATGGCTGGCGTGAAGTTTGGTATCTCGATCGTCATTACAGTAATTCCATTGCTATATCGCGCGATTGGCCGGCACTAGAGTTTGGATACGCTCACCTGCTGTAGCAGATGATCCACCGACGTGTGCATGACTTCCATAAACGGGTACGGCCAGAGGCCCATCACCAGCACGGTGATTGCCAGAATTGTCAGGAACAGTATTTCCCGCGGTGTTGCATCTTCTAGTGCCTCGACCCGTTCGTTGGCAACCTTGCCGAAAATGACTCGCTTGTACATCCACAGGCTGTACGCGGCGCCAAAAATCAGCGTGGTCGCGGCGAGGAAGGCAAACCAGAAGTTGGCCTTGAATGCGCCCAGAATTACCAGGAACTCGCCGACGAAGCCGGAAGTACCCGGCAGACCGCTATTGGCCATGGCAAACAGCATCATAAACGCTGCGAACACCGGCATCTTGTTGGCGACGCCGCCGTAGTCGCCAATCTGGCGAGAATGCAATCGGTCATACATGATGCCGACGCAAAGGAACAGGGCGCCCGAGATAAAGCCGTGGGAAACCATTTGAATGATCCCGCCTTCCATTCCCTGCGGATTGAAAATAAAGAATCCCAGGGTGACGAAACCCATGTGCGCAATCGAGGAATAGGCAATCAGCTTCTTCATGTCTTCCTGCACCAGCGCTACCAGTCCGATATACACCACCGCAATCAGCGACAGCGTAATCATGAACCACGCAAGCTCGTGGCTGGCATCAGGCGTAATCGGCAGGTTGAACCGAAGGAAGCCGTAGGCACCCAGCTTGAGCATGATCGCGGCCAGCACCACGGAGCCACCGGTCGGCGCCTCCACGTGCGCGTCCGGCAACCAGGTGTGCACCGGCCACATCGGGACTTTTACGGCGAAGGCCGCAAAGAATGCCAGGAAGATTAGAATCTGCTCGGTCAGGCCCAACTTCACGGCATGGAAGTCGTGAATGCTGAAGCTTTTGCCGGCCTGGTAATACAGGTAGATAAAGGCCACCAGCATCAGCACCGAACCAAGGAAGGTGTAGAGGAAGAACTTGATGGCGGCGTAAACGCGATTCGGTCCGCCCCAGATACCAATAATCAGGTACATCGGCACTAACATGGCTTCCCAGAACACATAGAACAGGATGGCATCAAGCGCCGAGAACACGCCGATCATCAGACCTTCCATGATCAGGAACGAGGCCATGTACAGGGCCACCTTTTCCTGGATCACTTTCCAGCCGGCGATTACGACCAGCGGCGTAATAAAGGTTGTCAATAAAACCAGCAGCAGTGAGATTCCATCGATACCCAGATGGTAGTAAATGTTAAACGCAGCGATCCACGGCGTGGCACCCTTCTCGACGAACTGCATTGAAGCAGTGGCGTTATCAAAATTGGTATACAGCGGAATACTGACGACAAACGCGGCAATCGATACACCCAGACTGATCCAGCGGGCCAGCGGCGCGTTCCTGTCGTCGCCGGTCAGCAACACCAGCACACCGCCTACGATGGGCAGCCAGATAACCAGGCTAAGTAAATAATCGGTAAACATGAATTCCCAGTATCTTTTATTTTTGTCTTAGCGTTTCAGGAACAGCGTTAGTAACAGGAACAGGCCGATAATCATGGCAAACGCGTAGTGATAGACATAGCCGGACTGGATGGTCCGAATCCACGCCGATACACGCCCTACCACCCAGGCACTGCCATTTACGATCAGGCCGTCGATGAACCTGACATCGCCGATTTTCCACAGCACCCGGCCCAGTGCCCGCGCACCCTTGGCAAACACGGTGAAATAGATCTCGTCGATCCAGTATTTGTTTTCAAGCGTGCGATAGATCAGACCAGCACGTTGCGCAATCTTTTCTGGCAAGTGGGTGAAGCGGCTATATAGCAGCCAGGCGCCCACCCAACCCAGCAACATCAGGACGAACGGCAACGAAAACTGCAGCGCATGTGCGACGAAAGGTCCTATTCCGTGCCAGCCCTGTTTCAGTTCGCCAAGCACGTCGTGCTCTGCCGCAACCTTGATTGAATCACCAAAGAAATTTCCAAACAGCATCGGCTCTATATAGATTGCACCGATCACCACCGAGGGAATTGCCAGCAGGATCAGCGGGATAGTAACCACCAGCGGAGATTCCTTAAGATGCTCTTCGGTATGCTTGTCCATTCGCGGCTTACCATGGAAGGTCATGTACAGTAGCCGGAATGAATAGAATGATGTAACGAGCACACCCGCTGTTACACAGAAGTAGGCGAAGCCGCTACCCCAGATCTCGGAGTGATGCACCGCCTCGATAATGGCATCCTTGGAGAAGAAACCGGCAAATCCCGGGAACCCGACCAGCGCGAAAGTACCTATCCAGGCCGTGACACCGGTAATAGGCATGTATTTCATCAGGCCACCCATTTTGCGCATGTCCTGTTCATGATGCATGGCAATAATGACCGAACCGGCGCCGAGGAAAAGCAGCGCCTTGAAGAAGGCATGCGTCATCAGATGGAACACACCCGCTGCATACGCCGACGCCCCCAGCGCGACCGTCATGTAGCCCAGTTGCGACAGGGTTGAATAGGCAACCACTCGCTTGATGTCGTTCTGAACGATACCGACCAATCCCATAAACAGGGCTGTGATCGCGCCAATCACCAGCACCACGCTCAACGCCGTGGTCGACAGTTCGTATAGCGGCGACATCCGTGCGACCATAAAGATACCCGCGGTGACCATGGTCGCTGCGTGGATCAGCGCCGAAATCGGGGTCGGGCCTTCCATTGAATCAGGCAGCCAGACATGCAACGGCACCTGCGCCGATTTACCCATGGCGCCAATGAACAACAGGATGCAGATCACTGTCATCAGGCTCCAGTCCACGCCCGGAATAATCTGGACCTGGGTCTCGGCATGGCTAGGCGCAATCGCGAACACGGCGCTATAGTCGAGCGTACCGAAATGCATATAAACCGCCGCAATACCGAGCAAGAAGCCAAAATCACCGACGCGATTGACCAGGAACGCTTTCAGGTTGGCATAGATGGCCGTATCACGCGTATACCAGAAACCGATCAGCAGGTAAGAAACCAGACCCACCGCCTCCCAGCCGAAGAACAATTGAAGGAAGTTGTTGGACATCACCAGCATTAGCATCGAAAAGGTAAACAGTGCGATGTAGCTGAAGAATCGCTGGTAGCCCGGATCTTCATGCATATAACCAATGGTGTAGATGTGGACCATCAACGACACAAAGGTCACCACTACCATCATCATTGAGGTCAGTGGATCGATCAGGAAACCGATACTAAGTGGAATGCCCCCGCTGACCGCCCATTTATAGACTTCGCCATTGAAGGTATTACCGTACTGGTTGACGTCGATGAACACGCCAACCGACAGGATGCAGGCGATACCGACGCCGAGAATCGTGGCCCAGTGTGCGCCACCGCGACCGATCTTTTTGCCAAACAGGCCGGCCAGAATTGCACCGGCAAGCGGCGCCAACGGAATCAGGAGGTAGACTGTTTTGATATCCATGCCGAACATGCCCTACCCCTTGAGTGCATCCAGATCATCGACATTGATCGTGCGTCGGTTGCGGAACAACACAATCAATATCGCGAGGCCAATGGCGGATTCAGCCGCGGCCACCGTCAGGATAAAGAAGACAAACACCTGCCCACCCATGTCACCCAGATAATGTGAAAAGGCGATAAAATTCATATTGACTGCCAACAGCATTAGCTCAATTGCCATCAGCAGAATCACAACATTCTTACGATTGAGAAAAATCCCAACCACCGAAATGGCAAAAATGATTGCGCCCAGAATCAGATAGTGATGCAAGGGAATCATGAGCGTTTCTCCGATTTCATTTGCACCAGGCGCACGCGATCTTCACTCCGCACCTTGATCTGCTCCGACGGATTCTGGTACTTGATGTGCTTGCGACGCGCCCTGAGCGTCAGCGTGATCGCCGCAACAATCGCCACCAGCAGGATCACGGCCGCGATCTCGAACGGATAAACATAAACTGTATAGAGCAACATGCCGAGCTCGCGGGTATTGCTGTGGCCAGCGGCCTTCTCCAGCGGAACCGGCATATTCTGCGGACTGAACATCTCCGAGCTGAGTACGATCACCATCTCAAGCACCAGCAGAACAGCCACCATGCCGCCGATGGGCAAGTACTCGCCAAATCCCTCGCGCATGCGGGCAATGTCGACGTCCAGCATCATCACCACAAACAGGAACAACACCATAACCGCGCCGACATAGACCAGCACCAGGGCAATACCCAGGAACTCGGCCTCAAGCAGGATCCACAAGCAAGCCGCCGAGAAAAACGCGAGCACCAGAAACAAGGCCGACTTTACCGGGTGGCGAATAGTCACCACCATTGCAGCGGCAAACACCAGTATGGTGCTGAACAGATAAAACATTGCCTGTGTGAAAGTCATTTCCCGATTATTTCCTAGCGATACTTGGCATCCGCCGCACGGGCGGCAGCAATTTCTTTTTCATACTTGTCGCCGACTGCCAGCAACATGTCCTTGGTGTACAGCAGGTCGCCCCGTTGCTCACCGTGATATTCAAAAATATGAGTCTCAACAATGGCATCAACCGGACACGCCTGTTCACAGAAGCCACAAAAGATGCACTTGGTCATATCAATGTCGTACCGCGTGGTTCGACGGGTACCGTCTTCGCGCTGCTCGGATTCAATAGTAATGGCCATTGCCGGGCAGACTGCCTCGCACAGCTTGCAAGCGATACAACGCTCTTCGCCGTTGGGATATCGACGCTGGGCATGCAGGCCCCGAAAGCGTGGCGACATCGGTGTGTACTCTTCCGGATACTGCACCGTGATCTTGCGATGAAACAGGTGGCGACCGGTGACTGACAAGCCCTTCCACAACTCGTATAAAGTAAAGCTCTTGATAAAATGACTTATGCTCATATTTGATTACCTCGATTCCCACTATCGCCTAGTGGAACAGGTACCCCCACTGGGTCTGCTGGGCGACACCCACAACACCGATCCAGACCAGCGTCACCGGGATCAGCACTTTCCAGCCAAGGCGCATAATCTGGTCATAGCGATACCGCGGGAATGTCGCACGCAACCACAAGTAGAAAAACAGGAATAGTGCGACCTTCAACCATAGCCAGGCAAAACCCGGCACCATGTTCAGCAATGGCGTATCGAACGGTGGTAACCAGCCGCCCAGGAACAACAGGGCGGTCAGTGTCGAGATCAGGATCATGTTGGCGTATTCCGCCAGGAAGAACATACCGAAGGTGATGCCGGAGTATTCGACATGGAACCCGGCAACGATTTCCGATTCGCCCTCGGCAATATCAAACGGCGCACGGTTTGTCTCGGCGACGCCGGAAATAAAATAGACGAAGAACAGTGGCAACAGGGGCCAGATGTACCAGTCGAGTATGCCGCCGGATTGCCTGCTCACAATCTCGTTGAGATTGAGGCTGTTGGCAGCCATCAACACGCCGACGAGCGCAAAGCCCATGGCAATTTCATAGGCGACCATTTGTGCTGCCGAACGCAGGGCCCCGAGCAGAGCGTATTTGGAGTTGGAGGCCCAACCGGCAATGATGATGCCGTAGACACCGATGGACGTAAGCGCCAGGACAAATAACAGGCTGGCGTCGATATTGGTCAGTTGCCAGGTGTCGGTGAAAGGAATCACTGCCCAGGCTACCAGTGCCGGTACCAGCGACAGCATCGGCGCAATCAGAAACAGGAATTTGTTGGCGTTACTCGGGACGACAATTTCTTTTAGCAGCAGCTTGACCACGTCAGCGATCGGCTGCAGCCAACCGCGCGGGCCCACGCGGTTGGGTCCCACGCGAACTTGCATGAACCCGATAATCTTGCGCTCCGCAAAAGTCAGGTAAGCGACGTGGAGAATTACCGGTAGCAGAATCAGTACAATGAGAATGACATTGGCCGCCGTGACCACCAGCCAGTCGGGCAGCAGGTCCACGTAAGGGATGGCAAGCAACAGGTCTTTCATCATGATGCTTTCACCACGGTGGCCGGACCACAGGAGCCCAGGGTTGCAGTCTCGGCATAGCCCTGCGCTACCAGCACGCAGCCATCCGGCACTCGCTCATCGATAACAAGATCCAGATCCGCCGAGCCCTCTACCATGCGTACTGTGACGCGCTGACCTTCGCTGACCCCAGACTTGCCGGCCTGGTTCGCATTCATTCGCGCAGCGGGCGGCGGATTGTCATGGGTTGCCTGCAACGCCGGTGCGCGGCGCACCAGGGCGTCAACCACGTAAATTGGAACTTCGGTAATACGGTTGAGGTCTGTCTGGCGCGGCTCGACCTTTTCAGGGATGCGCCAGGTCTTGAGTTTGCTTGATGCCGGTACGTCGCCGAAACCCATGTCGGCACGCACGTCATCAATGCTGACAAAGTCAAAGCCGTCGACCTCCATCATGCTGCCGAGCACACGAAGAATCTTCCAGCCCGGACGTGCCTCGCCACGCGGGGGGACTGCGCCGGTAAATGGCTGTACGCGGCCTTCGCCATTGACATAGGTTCCGGCGGTTTCGGTGAATGTTCCCATCGGCAGCAACACATCTGCATAGTCGTTCGCGGTGGTGCCCGTAGTGCTTGGCTTGAAAGCTGACACCATGGCCACGAAGTCTGCTGCGTGCATGGCCGTTCTGGCGCGACTGCCGTCGCTGAAGTCGAGTTCCGGCTCGACTCCAAACAATAGGTAGCCACGCAATGGCTCGCTGATCATGCTGCGGGCGTTGTGCCCCGCGGCGACCTCTGCCCCGGCGACACCGCGATGCGGTACGCAGCCTGCCAACCAGCCGCCGACACTGTTGGCGTCCGGTAACGCACCCAGTTTGGCGCCCGCGAGATCGGCGACCAGCTCCGCCAGCGCGCGTGCAGCAGGCGCGATCGCAGTATTGGCCAACAATGGGCCAAACAGTACGACAGCGTTTTCCTTTTCCATCAAGGTCGTCGCAATACGAATTTCTGTCTCACTGGGTGATGCGCCCTTGGTCCAGCTGCTGGCGCCAGCGGGCAACGATTTTCCGCTCTTCTCAGATAGCACCTTGGCAATGGCCGCCAGTGAATTGGCGAGAACGCCCGGAGCCGCGATAACTTTGTCGGCAAGTGGATAGGAAAAATCATAGTCGACTGGGTTCAGCGCCATGATAGCCGCGCCCTTGCGAGACGCCTTACGGAGGCGATGCCCCAGTATTGGCTGTTCTTTCCGTATGTTGGTGCCGACGAGCAAGGCAGCATCAACATTCTCGAAATCGCTGATGTTCTGACCGAACCACGGAAACAGCGGCGAAATGTCATCGTCGCCGAACTCGATCTGACGCAGTCGATGATCCACGTTACTACTGCCCATGCCCCGCATCAGCTTCTGTAACAGGAAGAACTCCTCTAGAGTAGCAGTGGGCGATGCCAGGGCGCCCAGCTGATTGGCGCCCTTGTTTTTAATAATTTTCTTGAAGCCGGCGACGGTAAAGTCCAGCGCCTGCTGCCACTCTACTTCCTGCCACTCGCCATTGTGCTTGATCATCGGCCGCTCGAGACGATCTTCGCTGTTGACTGCCTCATAGCTGAAACGGTCACGATCCGACAGCCAGCATTCATTCACTTCTTCGTTTTCACGAGGCAGCACCCGCATAACCTTGTGGCCCCGCGTCTGAATCGTCAGGTTGGAACCAACTGCGTCGTGCGGGCTGATCGAGGGATGGTCTTGCATTTCCCAGGTCCGCGCCGAATAGCGAAACGGGCCGGAGGTGAGTGCGCCAACCGGGCACAGGTCAATCACATTTCCGGATAACTCGGAATCGACCGAGCGATCAATAAAGGTACGAATGCGTGTGTGTTCACCGCGACCCACCGCGCCCAGCTCCATGATACCGGCGATTTCCTGGCCGAAACGGACACAGCGTGTGCAATGAATGCAGCGCGTCATCTCGGTGGTAATGAGCGGACCGATATTCTTGCTCGGGACCACACGCTTGTTTTCCTGATAGCGTGAGACATCGCCACCATAACCGACGGCAAGGTCCTGCAAATCGCACTCACCCCCCTGGTCACAGATAGGGCAATCCAGTGGGTGATTAATTAGCAGGAACTCCATCGTGCCGCGTTGAGCCTGGCGGGCAGTTTCGGATTTGGTGAAGACCTTCATGCCTTCAGCGACCGGTGTGGCGCAAGCCGGCATAGGCTTCGGCGCCTTCTCAACCTCGATCAGGCACATGCGGCAGTTGGCTGCCACCGAAAGCTTGTCGTGATAACAGAAGCGCGGAATATAAACGCCCGCCGCATCCGCAGCCTGGATCAGCATGGATCCTTCTTCTGCTTCAACCGGCTTTCCGTCGATTTCTATGTTTACGGCCATGATGCTTACACGCCTACCATGCACTTCTTGTGATCAATGTGATACTGGAACTCGTCGCGGAAGTGCTTGATAAATCCCTGCACCGGCATCGCCGCCGCGTCGCCCAGCGCGCAAATGGTCCTGCCCATGATTTTGCCAGCCACGTCGTCCAGCAAATCCAGATCTTCCGGTCGACCTTCACCGTGTTCGATCCGGTGAACAACGCGCGCCATCCAGCCAGTGCCTTCACGACACGGCGTGCATTGACCGCATGACTCTTCGTAGTAGAAGTGTGCTATTCGCGCCAGCGCACGCACCATGCAAGTGGATTCATCCATGACGATGACGGCACCGGAACCGAGCATGGAACCGGCGTTAGCAATGGAGTCATAGTCCATGGTCAGGTCCATCATGATCGATGCCGGTAACACCGGGGCGGACGACCCGCCGGGAATTACGGCTTTAAGTTTGTGGCCATTGCGCACACCACCGGCAATCTCCAGTAGCTCGGCAAACGGCATGCCCATCGGAACTTCGTAGTTGCCGGGCTTGTTAACGTGGCCTGACACCGAAAAAAGTTTTGAGCCACCGTTATTCGGCTTACCCAGTTCCAGGAACCACTTGCCACCCTCCTGCAGGATGGTCGGTACCGAAGCCAGTGTTTCCGTGTTATTGATCGTGGTCGGCTTGCCGAACAAACCGTAGTTGGCCGGGAACGGTGGCTTGTAGCGCGGCTGACCTTTCTTGCCTTCGATGGATTCCAGCAAGGCGGTCTCTTCACCGCAGATGTAGGCGCCAGCACCCAGGTGAGAATAGAGATCGAAATCGACACCGCTGCCCTGGATGTTCTTGCCGATCAGCCCGGCTTTATAGGCTTCCTCCAGCGCGGCCTCACAGCGTTCGTAGGGCTCCCAGAATTCACCGCGAATGTAGTTGTAACCAACCGTGGCGCCAATGCAGTAGCCGGCGATGGCCATGCCCTCGATCAGGGCATGCGGGTTGTAGCGCAGGATATCGCGATCCTTGCAGGTGCCCGGCTCGCCCTCGTCCGAGTTACAGACAATGTATTTCTGGCCCGGTGCATTGCGTGGCATGAAGCTCCACTTGAGGCCGGTCGGGAATCCGGCGCCGCCACGGCCGCGCAAGGAAGATGTTTTCAGCTCCTCGATTATTTCTTCCGGCGGCGTCTTGTTTGCCAGGATTTTTTTCCATATCTCGTAACCACCGCGCTCCTGGTAGGCAGCCAGGGTCCACGGTTGCTCCTGATCGAAATTGCGGAAACAGACTTCGTTGGCCATAACGCTTAATCCAGGCTCGCCAGAATCTCATCCAGTTTTTCCGGAGTGAGATTCTCGTAATAGGTATTGCCAATCTGGACAACCGGCGCATTGACGCAGGCACCCAGGCATTCAACTTCCTTCAGGCTGAACTTGCCGTCGGCAGTCACTTCGCCAAACTTGATACCAAGCTTGTTCTGCAGGTGGTCTACCACCATGTCCGAGTTGCACAACATGCAGGAAATATTGGTGCAGATACAAATCTTGTGACGACCAACCGGCTTGTGCTCGTACATGGAGTAAAAAGTGGCCACTTCCTCTGCTGCGATCGGCGGCATATCGAGATACAGGGCCACGGCTTCAATCAGTTCCTGGTTTAACCAGCCACCATTGGCGTCCTGCGCCAGTCGCAGCGCGGCCATTACTGCCGATGACTTCCGTTCTGTCGGGTACTTGGCAACCCACTTGTCGATTCCGGCCTTTACCTCGGTCGAAAGTAAATCAGTCTTGCTCATTTCTGCGGGCCGGGACATTAGCGATCAATCTCCCCAAACACGATGTCCTGGGTACCGATAACAGCCACGACATCCGGAATCATGTGACCACGGGTCATTTCATCCAGGGAGGCCAGGTGAGAAAAACCGGGAGCACGTATTTTCAGGCGATACGGTTTGTTGGCGCCGTCACTTAATAAGTAAATACCGAATTCGCCTTTAGGGTGCTCAATCGCACTGTAGACCTCACCCTCGGGTACACAATAGCCTTCGGTATACAGCTTGAAGTGATGAATCAGCGATTCCATGTCGTACTTCATGGCCTCGCGGTCCGGGGAAGTAATCTTGTGGTCATCGGCGATCACCGGACCGGGATTGTTGCGTAACCACTCAACGCACTGGCGAATAATGCGATTGCTCTGGCGCATCTCTTCAACACGAACCAGGTAACGATCATAACAGTCGCCCTCAACGCCAACCGGAATGTCAAAATCCAGCTTGTCGTACACGGCGTAAGGCTGTTTTTTACGCAAATCCCATTCGATGCCGGAACCGCGCAACATTGGACCACTGAAACCCAGCTGCAGTGCACGCTCCGGAGATACGACACCAATACCAACCGTACGCTGCTTCCAGATACGGTTGTCGGTCAACAGGGTTTCGTATTCATCAACATGCTTTGGAAAGCGTTCGGTAAAGTCCCAGATAAAGTCCAGCAACGATCCCTGGCGATTACTATTCAGCCTCGCAACATCTTTCTTGCTGTGCCACTTGGACGGCTCATATTGCGGCATGGTCTCGGGCAAATCACGATAGACACCGCCAACGCGATAGTAGGTCGCATGCAGACGCGCACCCGACACCGCTTCATAAGTGTCCATCAGGTCTTCGCGCTCGCGGAAGCAATAAAGGAACATGGTCATGGCGCCGACATCAAGGCCATGCGTGCCCAGACCCATCAGGTGATTAAGAATCCGGGTAATCTCGTCGAACATGACACGGATATACTGCGCCCGGATCGGCACTTCAGTGCCAAGCAGTTTTTCGATCGCAGTGACGTAGGCATGCTCGTTGCACATCATGGAAACATAATCGAGGCGATCCATATAACCGATGCTCTGGTTAAACGGTTTGGTCTCGACCAGTTTTTCGGTTCCACGATGCAGCAGGCCAATATGCGGATCAGCGCGATCGACGACTTCGCCGTCGAGCTCCAGAACAAGACGCAAGACACCGTGTGCCGCAGGATGCTGCGGGCCAAAATTCATGGTGTAGTTGCGAATATCAGCCACCGAAGCCCTCCTCGCGGATCACACGCTTCGTTAGTGAACGCGGCTCGATAGAAACCGGTTCATAAACAACACGTCGCTTACGTTCGTCGTAACGCATCTCGACATTGCCGCTGATCGGGAAATCCTTGCGGAACGGATGACCGACAAATCCATAGTCAGTCAGCAAACGGCGCAGGTCCGGATGGCCATCGAACACGATGCCAAACAGATCAAATGCCTCGCGTTCGTACCAGTTGGCGGAATTCCAGATATTGATCACAGAATCAACGATCGGTACTTCGCCTTCTATATAAGTACGAATACGGATGCGCATGTTGTTCTTGATCGACAGCAGATGGTAGACAACTGCAAAACGGGGACCCGAGTATTTTGGCCCGGCCGCCTCTTTGCGGTAGTCGAGATAATCGACCCCACACAAATCAACCAGCATTTCAAAGTGGCAGTCAGATTCGTCGCGAAGAAACTGGCACAGGGAAACCAGCTGTGCCTGATCCACTTCAAGCGTTAGTTCATTTCGTGCTTCGGTGGCGCGGGTGATGGCTTCACCAAACTTTTCTTTGGCGCGCACAGCGACAGTTTTTAGTTGATCAGACACTACGTTACTCATGTCAGCGGGCGATGGTGTTGGTGCGGCGAATTTTCTTTTGCAGCTGCAGGATACCGTAGAGCAATGCCTCGGCAGTCGGCGGGCAACCCGGCACATAGACATCAACCGGAACAATACGATCGCATCCGCGTACTACAGAATAGGAATAATGGTAATAGCCGCCACCGTTAGCGCACGAGCCCATGGAAATTACCCAGCGCGGTTCCGCCATCTGGTCATATACCTTGCGCAATGCCGGGGCCATCTTGTTTACCAGTGTGCCGGCAACAATCATTACGTCTGACTGACGCGGGCTCGGGCGAAACAGGATGCCGAAACGGTCCAGATCATAGCGGGATGCGCCGGCTTGCATCATTTCGACCGCACAACACGCAAGACCGAAGGTCATCGGCCACATCGAGCCAGTGCGGGTCCAGTTGATAACGGAATCGAGCGACGTCGTCAGAAATCCGCGCTCCTGGGTTGCTTCTAATCCCACTCCAGAGCCCCCTTCTTCCATTCATAGATGAAACCAACAATCAGAATCCCCAGGAACAGCATCATCGCCAGAAACCCATACATCCCGATCTCTGGCAGAACAACCGCCCACGGAAACAGGAACGCGATTTCCAGGTCGAAGATAATGAAAAGTATCGCCACCAGGTAATAACGTACGTCGAATTTCATACGGGAATCTTCGAATGCCTCAAAACCACATTCGTAGGGAGAAAGCTTTTCTTCGTCAGGTCGAGACGGGGAAACCAGAGCGCCCAGCCCAAGCATCACCCCACCTAGCGCGAGCGCAATTACGAAAAAAATCAGAATAGGTAAATAACCTTCTAACATGCGCTCCCGCCCGCCTGACGATATCGACACATACTTTGAGTGCCGTTGTTTTTAGTTATTGCAGCACGTTGACTGCTTGTAGGGTCGAGCAGTCTAGGCTTTCGCGACATTAAAAGTCAAGCCGGGTACTTGCCAAGGTTTCTTTTTAAATTAACAAGTTATGTGAGTTTCTGAGGGCATAAAAAATGCCTATCAGTATTGCGAGTAGATGGATGCAACGTGGCGAGAGCTGGTGGATGAAAGCCACAGTGCATCGGTGGGCTATTTGCTCCACTGTGCCATCGACGCCTGTAAGACATTACAGAGGCAGGCTTTCTGAAATGGTGCCGAAGGCGGGAGTCGAACCCGCACGGCTTACGCCACTACCCCCTCAAGATAGCGTGTCTACCAGTTCCACCACTTCGGCTATTGTATATCGGGCCGGGCCAGCCCAAACCCTGAACTACCCGCGCGTACTACTTTGGTACGTCCGGCACCTTGTCCTGCTTAGGTGCGCTGCCGGGAACCGCAGGCGCCTCCTTCTTCGGTGCTGTTTGCTCAACCACCGATTCTGCCGCGCTCTTGGGTGCCTCACGTTTGGCCGAGTAGTATGCCAACGCCATCGTGGTCAGGAAAAACACGATTGCCAGCGCCGCAGTCAGGCGCGAAAGGAACGTTGCCGACCCGCGACTGCCAAACAGTGTATCGGATGCGCCACCGCCACTACCACCGCCGCCGCCAAAGGCAGCACCGGCATCGGCGCCTTTACCGCGCTGCAGCAAGATCAGCCCAATCAGGGACAATGAATCAACAATCAGAACTGCAATAAGTATGTCACGCATCTAAATAGTTTCCGTATCGGGTTAGCTGGCAGCAGCACAAATACCAAGGAAGTCCTCGGCCTTGAGCGATGCACCGCCAATGAGGCCGCCATCAATATCCGGCTGCGAGATCAGCTCGGCGGCATTATCGGGTTTCATGCTACCGCCATATAGGAGGCGACAACCCTCTGCGACCGCGGGATCCAGCGCTGCCAGCTTATCGCGAATAAACTTGTGTACTTCCTGTGCCTGCTCCGGTGTCGCGGTTTTACCGGTACCAATTGCCCAGACGGGTTCATAGGCAACCACGGCATTTTTGAAGGCCTCGATTCCATGGTGCTCCAGCACGGCATCCAGTTGACGCTCGACTACCGCTTCTGTGGTGCCGTCTTCACGTTCCTTGAGTGACTCGCCAACACAAAGAATCGGGGTCAGACCATGTTCCTGAACTGCCTCAAATTTGCGCGCGACCAGGTCGTCGTCCTCGCCATAGAATTCACGGCGCTCGGAGTGGCCAATGATGACATAGTCACAACCGGCGTCTTTCAGCATCGGGCCGGAGATCTCGCCCGTATAGGCACCGGAGACATGATAGTCGAGGTTCTGGCCACCGACTTTTACGCTACTTCCTGCTAGTTTTTCCACTGCAAGGGGAATCAGGATCGCGGGGGGGCAAACCGCCACTTCCGCCTTGATGCCGCCAATCCCAGCCAGAATTCCATCCAGCAAGGCACCGGATTCCTCGCGGTTTCCGTTCATTTTCCAGTTACCGGCTACCAGCGACTGACGCATGGGCATCTCCTCTATTATTCGGTCGATTGTTCAAAAAGCGGGCGGGATGTTACCGGTCCATGGGGGATTTCGCAATTGCCCGGTCGCCACGTCGGATCAACTTCATCTAGATTTCCCGCTAATCGGGTCGAAATCCGTCCAATCAGGCCCACTTGGGCAAGGACAAGGAAAAAAGGCCTGCGGGAGCAGGCCTTTTTGTCTAACTAGCGATCAGCCTTCCGGCTTTTCTTCTTCTGCAGGCTTTTCTTCCTCTGCGGGCGCTTCTTCGGCCACGGCCTCGGTTTCGGCCGCTTCTGCCGGCTCTGCCGCAACCTCTTCCGGCTCTTCAACCTTGGGCGCCGGCAATTTCACCTCAATGAGTTTCTCGGCAACCAGTATTTTTACCTTGTCTTCGCCATTCACCCATTTCTTGTCCGCACCCTTTACGGCGTAACGCTTGGAACGCTTTTCGTAAATGGTGTACTCGGGAGTTTTTTTTACTTCTTTCATAACTTCCTTTCCTGTTTATCAATCGTTAAAAAAGCAGGGGGCCCAATCTACCTTCCCGCGTCAAACCTCTGCCGCCACTTTGACGGTGTCCGCCAACTGCTGACTAAGGCGCGCCACTTCCGTGGCGTCTTCGCCTTCGACCATAACACGAATGACCGGCTCAGTGCCCGATGCGCGCAGCAGCACTCTCCCGCGATTATTCAGGGTTCCTTCCACCTCAACAATCGCCTGTTGGACCTGCTTCGATTCGTCGACATCGAATCGTCGTGCGGTGCGTACATTGACCATGACCTGCGGATACCGGCGCATGCCACCTTTCAACTCGGACAACGGTTTGCCGGATTCCACTACCGCCGTCAGAACCTGCAAGGCTGCGATGATGCCATCCCCGGTCGTGGTTTTATCAAGACATATAATATGACCCGATGACTCCCCACCCAGATACCAGCCCCTCTCTCGCAACAGGTTCATCACATACCGATCGCCAACTGCCGCGCGTTCAAACGGTATACCGTTTTCCGTGCATGCCTGTTCCAGACCGAGATTGCTCATCAATGTACCGACGACGCCACCTTCCAGTGACTTGTCGGCAATCCGCTGCATGGCAATGATATAAAGCAACTGATCGCCGTCGATAATCTGGCCCTTGTTATCAACCATGATAACGCGATCACCATCACCGTCCAGCGCCACCCCGATATCAGCACCGGTTTCAACGACCGTTTTCTGCAGCAGCTTGGGGTGAGTGGAACCACACTCGTTATTGATATTGAATCCGTCGGGCTTGTTCGCAATCGCAATGACACGCGCACCAAGCTCCGAAAACACCAGCGGTGCAACCTGGTAGGCGGCACCGTTGGCGCAGTCGACAACTACTGTCATTCCTTCGAGACTACGCTTGTTGGGAAACGAGCTCTTGCAAAACTCAACATAACGCCCAGGCGCGTCCACGTAGCGTTTTGCCTTGCCAAGCTGATCGGCCGCCACGGTCACCAGCGGCTCATCCATCGCCGCTTCAATCGCGTGCTCCACATCATCCGGCAGCTTGCTGCCCTCCGAGGAAAAGAATTTGATGCCGTTGTCATGAAAGGGATTGTGCGAGGCACTGATTACGATGCCCGCGCGCGCACGTGCAGAGCGTGTCAGGTATGCGATTGCCGGGGTTGGCATCGGACCCAGCAACCGAACATCCACGCCGGCGGCGGACAGGCCAGCTTCGAGCGCCGACTCCAGCATGTATCCGGAAACGCGCGTGTCCTTGCCAATGAGGATCTTGCGGTGTTCGCCACCATTGCCGCCCAGCACGCGCCCTGCGGCCCAGCCAAGTTTCAGGACGAATTCCGCCGTGATCGGCGTCTCCCCTACCGGGCCACGAATTCCGTCCGTACCAAAATATCGTTTACTCAATTGCCTGCCTCATTTGTATCGCGGCCATCCGGGTAGACCGCCTCCCACATACGTATCGCCTGCACGGTCGCGGCAACATCATGGGCCCTGATAATTCTAGCCCCATTTTGCACAGCAATTAATGCCAGGGCCACACTCGGGTGCAAACGCTGCTCTACTGGTAGTCCCAGCGACATACCGATCATCGATTTCCGGGACAAACCTGCGAGTATGGGTACCCCCAATACCTGCAACTGGCCCAGTTCTCGCAGGAGTGCCAGATTGTGTTCCAGCGCCTTACCAAAACCAAAACCCGGATCAATCACCAGCTTCTCCTGCGGGATGCCGGCGGAGACCGCAGCCTGGATGCGAGACTGGAGAAACGACAGCACCTCGGCAACGACATCTGTGTACGTCGGGTTTTCCTGCATGGTGCGCGGCTCGCCGCGCATGTGCATCAGGCAAATGGAAGCACCCGATTCACTGGCCGCCACCATCGCGCCATCCGCGCGCAACGCGTTTACATCGTTTATCAGCCCCGCACCCGCCCGGGTGGCAGCTCGCATAACATCTGGTTTGGAGGTATCAATCGAGACAGGGATATTGATTTCAGGAACAACCGCTTCGATGACAGGCAGGACACGATCCATTTCTTCCTGCGCCGATACCGCGTCAGCGCCGGGGCGTGTGGACTCGCCGCCGATGTCGATAATGGCAGCGCCCTGTCGCGCCATCTCCACTGCGTGCAGGGCGGCAAGGTCGGGTTCAATAAAAACACCCCCGTCCGAAAAGGAATCGGGGGTGATATTGAGTATTCCCATCACTGCAACGCGGTTGAGGTCAACGTTGCGACCCCGACACTCAAGCGTCGCCATGATGGCTAGTGCTCGCTGGCAGGCGTATCCAGGTTAGGGCCAGACTCGGTCTTCGGCGCTTCCGGATTGCCGCCGGACCCGTCCGAGGAATCGCCGCTCTGGCTCTGGGGAGGCGTCGGATTTTTGCCTGCCATAATTTCATTTATCTGATTGGCGTCGATGGTTTCCCATTCCAGCAGTGCTTTGGTCATGATTTCGATCTTGTCGCGATTGTCCTCGATGATTTTACGCGCGCGGTCATACTGCTCATCAATGATACGGCGAATTTCATCATCGACCTGCTGCGCAGTTCTGTCGCTAAGATTCTGGTGCGTGGTGACATCACGCCCGAGGAATACCTCTTGCTGGTTTTCACCATAAACACGAGCGCCCAGTGCATCGCTCATGCCCCAGCGCATCACCATGTTCTTGGCAATTTCTGTAGCGCGCTCAAAGTCATTGGATGCTCCTGTTGTCATCTGGTTCATAAACACCTCTTCCGCGATGCGGCCACCCATCAAAACTGCAATGGTGGATAGCAGGGTTTCGCGGTTATGACTGTAGCGGTCTTCCTCAGGCAACTGCATGGTGACGCCGAGGGCGCGACCACGCGGAATAATCGTGACTTTATGCACCGGATCGGTATGCGGCAACAGCTTGGCAACCACCGCGTGACCGGATTCGTGATAAGCCGTGTTGCGACGCTCTTCCTCCGGCATCACGATGGAACGGCGCTCGGCACCCATGATCACCTTGTCCTTGGCCTTCTCAAAATCTTCCATGTCGACCAGGCGCTTGTTGGCACGCGCAGCAAACAACGCAGCTTCATTCACCAGGTTGGCAAGATCGGCACCAGAAAAACCAGGCGTACCGCGCGCAATAATCGACGCGACCACGTCGTCTGCAATCGGCACCTTGCGCATGTGTACCTTGAGAATTAATTCGCGACCACGGATGTCCGGCAACGGCACGTAGACCTGACGGTCAAATCGACCCGGGCGCAACAATGCCGGATCCAGTACGTCCGGACGGTTAGTGGCAGCAATAACAATGACACCTTCGGTGCCTTCGAAACCGTCCATCTCGACCAGAAGCTGGTTCAGGGTTTGCTCGCGCTCATCGTGACCGCCACCGAGACCGGCACCACGTTGACGCCCGACGGCATCAATTTCGTCAATAAAGATGATGCACGGCGCATGTTTCTTCGCCTGATCGAACATGTCACGCACACGCGAGGCACCGACACCGACAAACATCTCGACAAAATCGGAACCGGATATGGTGAAGAACGGCACTTTGGCTTCACCAGCGATGGCCTTGGCCAACAGCGTCTTACCGGTACCAGGATTGCCAGTCATCAACACACCTTTCGGAATATGACCGCCCAGTTTCTGGAAACGGGAAGGGTCCCGAAGAAAATCAACCAGCTCACCTACCTCTTCCTTGGCCTCTTCGACACCGGCGACATCTTCAAAGGTGATTTTGTTCTGCTCTTCGGTGAGCATGCGCGCCTTGGACTTGCCAAAGCTCATGGCACCACGGCCACCGCCGCCACCCTGCATCTGGCGCATGAAATAAATCCACAGACCAAAGATCAGGAGGAGCGGGAACCAGTTAATAAGTATGGATAGTAATAGCGACGGGCCTTCCTCTTCCTTGGCGCTAATCGAAACGCTGTTGCGCAGGAGGTCGTCAACCAGGCCCGGATCGCCCGGCGAGTAGGTGCGGAAATCCTTGCCGCTCTTGTAGACACCCTTGATATTGCGCCCCTCGATGGTGACGCGCTCGACTTCGCCATCGTTCACATTCTGCACGAATTGCGAGTACTCGATCGGCTGGGCGATGGTCTGCCGCTGGTTGAAATTGCTGAACACCGACATCAAAACGACGGCGATTACCAGCCACAGCAGTAAATTCTTGGTCAGATTATTCAAGGTCTTCCTCGTCTGCGTTACGTTGTCGCGATACTACTCAATATCGCGATTCAGAATCATTGTCCTACGACTATAGCAGGCTGACAACTGCCTACTCAGCACCTAAAAACCCTTGCGCTAGCAAGTAGATCTCCCGACTTCTCGACCGCGACGCCCTGGGTTTGCGCGTGCGCACCGACTTAAACCGGTTCTGGACCACCTTCTGGAACTCGGGAAATCCCTGCCCCTGGAATACCTTCATCAGCAGATCGCCGCCCGGCCGTAATACCTGTTCGGCCAAATCCAATGCCAATTCAACAAGATGCATTGCTCGTGCCTGATCTGATACACCTATACCACTGATATTGGGGGCCATATCAGACAAAACAAGGTCGACCCGGCCCCCGCCAAGGCGCTCCAGGAGCCGATCCAGCACTTCTTGCTCGGTAAAATCCCCCTGTATGAATTCGACCCCCGCAATTGGTTCCATGGGCAGAATATCCAGCGCGAACACCCGGCCCTTCTCGCCCACGCGAGACACGACATATTCGCACCAGCTACCGGGGGCAGCGCCCAGATCGACGACAGTCATCCCGGGCCTGATCAGGCGATCGCGTTCGTCAATCTCCTGCAGTTTGTAGATGGCACGCGCGCGGAAGCCCTCTTTCTGCGCGCGTCGGACATATTCATCCTGCAGGTGTTCGCGCATCCATCGGTTGCCGGAGGTTTGTTTGGGCGGGCTCATGGCTCAACTCGAAAACATGGGAAATCGTAGTTCACATACTACCGGCAAATGAGAAAGGGCGTATAATCGCGCGCTCTTCATTGCTTCAGAACACAAATGTCTCTCACCGGAAAACAGCGCCATTTCCTTCGCGGACTGGCTCATCACAGCAAACCGATCGTTACCCTGGGTGATGCCGGTGCGACCGCGTCGGTCATGGCAGAAATCGAACAGGCACTGGATCATCATGAGCTGGTCAAGCTGAAATTGCGAGTGGGTGACCGTCAGGCTCGCCGTGAGGCGCTGGAGAAGATCTGCGGCGAAACCAAAGCGGACGCGGTTCAGGAGATCGGGCAAATGGCCGTGATCTATCGTCCCGGCAAAGATCCAAAAATCAAATTACCGGCGTGAATCTGCGTCCGGACCGATCACCCCGGCAATAACAAGAGTCAGCCCCAGCACGCTGGTTACCACAAACAGCCCGCTGGAAATTCCGTGCAACAACTGAAACTGCTCCAGCAGCTGCGGATCCACCAGCTTTGCACCAAGCTCCAACTGTCGGATCGAGTGCATCTTCGGCGTGACAAGGAATTGTCCAATCGCAGTAAGCGCCAGCATCACGACGATTACCCAACTGCGCCAGTGTCGAAGAACCCGGGGACCACGCTGCTGCCACACCAACGTCAACAATAGCGCACCACAGAGCAGGCCGACGTAGCTGATAGTCGTGAAAAGCCTGCCGGCAACGGTGCCAGCCAATGTGCGATCTTCGATTATGGCGAAAAGGGTTGGGGCAACCAGGAAACCGATAGTCCAGATACCACCGATCCATATCACCAGTACAAGTCGCTCTGTTGCGAGGGCGTGCTTCACAATGAACAGATAATAAAAAGAAGCATGGTGGCAACGATGACCACGGCAGATGCAATCAGATGTATTTTACCGAAAGGATTTCGTAATTCCGGACACCGTCAGGCACTTTTACTTCGACCTCCTCACCTTCCTCCTTGCCAATCAGGCCCCGGGCGATCGGTGAGTTGATCGAAATTTTGTTGGCCTCAATGTCCGCCTCGTCATCACCAACGATCTGGTAGGTGACTTCCGCATCACTATTGTCATCAAACAGCGTGACCGTGGCGCCAAACACGACCCGGCCTTCGGCCTTGACGGTCCTTGGATCAATTACCTGCGCGTTTGACAACTTGCCTTCAACTTCGGCGATTCGACCTTCCATGAAACTCTGCTGCTCTTTCGCCGCATGGTACTCGGCATTTTCCGACAGATCGCCGTGTGCCCTCGCCTCGGAAATAGCAGCAATAATGCGCGGCCGATCAACAGTTTTAAGCCGATGCAATTCCTCTTCCAGCGCCTTGGCGCCAGCAACCGTCATTGGCACCTTGTTCATTGTGCAATCTCCTTATGCAGGTCCTGCAGGCGATTTACACTGAAATCGCTCGCCTGGCGATGGCCTTCACACGCCGCGCGCGCCGCTGCAACCGTCGTGTAATTGGTCAAATGGTGAAGCAATGCCTCACGTCGAATGACATAGGAATCCTCCCGGCTCTTCTTGTCCGAATGGGTATTAACAATTATGTCGATCTCGTCATTCACAATCATGTCCACAATATGCGGGCGTCCTTCGGAAAGCTTGTTTACCTGTCGCACCGGGATACCGGCCGACTCGATTGCCTTGGCGGTACCGCGCGTCGCCAGTACCTCGAATCCGTTTTCACTGAAATAGCGCGCCACATCTATCACTGACTTCTGGTCTTCATCACGGACGCTGATAAATATTCTACCACCCGCCGGTATTTCGTTGCCTGCTGCCAGCTGCGATTTGGAGAACGCTTCACCGAAGGTAGCGCCGACACCCATCACTTCGCCGGTGGAACGCATCTCCGGACCCAGCAAGGTATCGACATCCGAGAACTTGATAAAAGGAAAGACTGCTTCCTTTACCGAATAATAGTCCGGGACAATCTCTTTTACCACGCCCTGTTCTTTAAGCGTTTTGCCGGCCATGCAACGCGCTGCAATCTTCGCCAACGGGCGACCGGTGGCCTTGGAAACAAATGGCACTGTCCGCGATGCCCGCGGGTTGACCTCGAGCACATAGATCTCGTTGTCTTTCACAGCGAACTGGATGTTCATCAGACCAACGACCTTCAGCGCATGGGCCAGTTTTACTGCCTGTTCGCGCAGCTCTTTCTGAATCTTCTTCGACAAGCTGAACGGTGGCAATGAACAGGCCGAGTCGCCAGAATGGACACCGGCCTCCTCGATATGCTCCATGATGCCACCGATCACGACATCCTTACCGTCGCAAATGGCATCAACATCCACTTCCGTGGCCTCGGTCAGGTAACGATCAAGCAATACCGGCGAATCCTCGGAGACCTTGACCGCAACCCGCATGTAGGTCTCCAGGTCTTCCTTGCTATGGACAATTTCCATGGCGCGACCGCCGAGCACATACGAGGGGCGCACCACCAGCGGGTAGCCGATCTTCTCCGCGTTCTTGATTGCCTCTTTGGTTGTGCGGGCAATAGCGTTGGGCGGTTGCAGCATTTTGTGGCGCTTTAACAGACGCTGGAACCGCTCGCGATCCTCGGCGAGATCAATCGAATCCGGCGAGGTTCCAATGATGGGGACGTTTTCTGCTTCAAGACCGCGCGCCAGCTTCAACGGTGTCTGACCACCATACTGGACGATAACGCCGGTCGGATCTTCCATCTGAACGATCTCCAGCACATCCTCCAGCGTCAGGGGCTCGAAGTACAGTCGGTCCGATGTATCGTAATCGGTAGACACCGTCTCGGGGTTGCAGTTAATCATGATGGTCTGGTAACCGTCATCGCGCATGGCAAACGCCGCATGTACACAGCAGTAATCGAATTCAATGCCCTGGCCAATACGGTTGGGGCCGCCACCCAGGACCACGATTTTCTGGCGATCCTCGGGCTGTGCCTCGCACTCTTCCTCGTAAGTCGAATACATGTAGGCGGTGCTGGTCGAAAACTCGGCAGCACAGGAATCAACGCGCTTGAACACCGGGCGAACATCGAGCTCGTGACGCAGCGCGCGCACTTCATTCTCGGTCGATTTGAGGAGTTGCGCGAGACGCCGATCGGAAAATCCCTTTCGCTTCCAGCCACGCATGCGCTTGGCGCCAACCTTGCGGCCAGCACTCCTGGCGATCTGCGCCTCGGTAGCGATCAGGTCAAACAGCCACTCCAGAAACCATGGGTCAATGTGTGTCAGCTCAAACACCTCTTCAAGCGACATACCAAACCGGATCGCGTCGCCGATATACCATAGGCGTTCGGCATTAGGCACCTTCAGGCGGTTTATCAGCTCTGTCTTCACTTCTTCCAGTTCCGCGCCCTCCGGCAACACTGGCTCAAATCCATAGGAACCAATTTCCAGACTGCGCATGGCCTTCTGCAGCGACTCCTGGAAGGTTCGACCAATGGCCATGGCCTCGCCCACGGATTTCATCTGGGTTGTTAACGTGGCATCGGCCTTGGGGAATTTCTCGAACGTGAAACGCGGGAACTTGGTCACCACGTAGTCAATGCTCGGCTCGAATGAGGCCGGTGTCAGACCACCGGTAATATCGTTACGCAATTCATCAAGGGTGTACCCAACCGCAAGCTTGGCTGCGATCTTGGCAATCGGGAAACCGGTCGCCTTGGATGCCAGCGCCGACGAACGCGACACCCTCGGATTCATCTCGATAATCACCATGCGACCATCTTCCGGATTCACCGCGAACTGAACGTTGGAGCCACCGGTATCAACACCAATCTCGCGCAATACAGCGATCGAGGCATCGCGCATCAATTGATATTCTTTGTCAGTGAGCGTCTGTGCCGGCGCCACCGTGATGGAATCACCGGTGTGCACACCCATGGGATCAAAATTCTCGATCGAACAGACAATGATGCAGTTGTCCTTGTTGTCCCGCACCACTTCCATTTCGTATTCCTTCCAGCCGAGGATTGACTCCTCGATAAGAAGCTCACAGGTAGGCGAGGCATCCAGACCGCGTTTACAGATTTCGAGAAATTCTTCCTTGTTATAGGCAACACCGCCGCCACTGCCGCCAAGGGTGAATGAAGGACGAATAATGGCCGGGAATCCGACCATGGCCTGCACCTGCTGTGCTTCTTCAATGCTATGGGCAATGGCGCCACGCGCGCACTCCAGACCGATTCTTTCCATAGCCGCCTTGAACTTCTCGCGGTCCTCGGCCTTGTCAATCGCTTCCTTGGTTGCACCGATCATTTGTACGCCGAATTCTTTTAGCACCCCTTCCCGCTCCAGATCGAGCGCACAATTCAGCCCGGTCTGACCGCCCATGGTAGGTAGCAGCGCGTCAGGGCGCTCCTTTTCGATAATGCGGGCGACGTTCTTCCAGTGTATTGGCTCGATATAGGTCGCATCGGCGGTTTCCGGATCAGTCATGATCGTGGCCGGATTGGAGTTGACCAGGACAACCCGATAACCCTCTTCCTTCAACGCCTTGCATGCCTGTGCGCCGGAATAATCGAACTCACAGCCCTGGCCGATGACAATCGGGCCGGCACCTATAATAAGGATACTGTCGATGTCGTTACGCTTCGGCATAATCAGCCCTTGGCTACCTCCATCATCGACACAAACTGATCAAACAGTGGCGCCACATCATGTGGACCGGGGCTCGCTTCCGGATGGCCCTGGAAGGAAAATGCCTGTTTGTCGGTGCGTTTTATTCCCTGGATGCTGTTATCAAACAGCGAGCGGTGGGTAACTTGCAGATGGGTCGGCAGCGCGTCGTCATCGAGTGCGAAACCATGATTCTGACTGGTGATCATCACGTGGCCCGACGCCAGATCCTGCACCGGGTGATTGGCGCCGTGATGGCCAAACTTCATCTTCAGTGAACGGGCGCCGGATGCCAGGCCGAGCAGCTGATGGCCAAGGCAGATACCGAACACCGGTATGTCTTTTTCCAGAATCTTGCCAATTGCCTCAATCGCGTAGTCGCATGGCTCCGGGTCACCCGGGCCATTTGACAGGAACACGCCATCGGGCTTCATCGCCAACACCTCTTCGGCGGTTGTCTTGGCCGGCACCACGGTGACGTCGCAACCACGGCTCGCGAGCATGCGCAGGATATTGCGTTTCACACCAAAATCGTAAGCAACGACCTTGTGCGTTTCTGCGCCAACCTTGCGATACCCCAGCCCCAGCTGCCACTCGCCCTCATCCCAGTGATAGGTCTTGCGAGTAGTAACTGACTTGGCAAGATCCAGTCCCTTGAGACCAGCAAACTCTTTTGCCGCGGCCAACGCCGCCTTGCGGTCCAGTTTCTCACCCTTACCAACGGCCATGATGCAGCCATTCTGGGCACCCTTTTCACGCAGCAGCCGGGTAAGACGCCGGGTATCGATATCGGCAATGCCAACCACTTTCTGTTTTTTCAGGAAAGAGCTCAGATCGTCGCTGGAACGCCAGTTGCTAAGCCTTGGCGGCAGATCGCGAATGACCAGGCCAGTGGCGTAGGTGCGTGATGATTCCATATCTTCATCGGTCGTGCCGGTATTTCCGATATGGGGATAGGTCAGGGTAACGATCTGGCGAGCGTAGGACGGGTCGGTCAGGATCTCCTGGTACCCGGTCATGGCGGTATTGAATACCACTTCCCCGACTGCTTGACCGGAAATACCTATCGATGTCCCCTTAAACAGGGATCCGTCTTCCAGTACAAGCAGAGCGGAGTCCGCCAATGATGCCTCGCAAAGCGCTAAAAACTGTAGATTTTGGGCATAAAAAGGCGGGAGTGCTAAATGCGACTCCCGCTTTTATGTCCTCGAAAGGCACGATACTTCATGCCTTGGACTGGAAGGAAATTTTACGTTACAGGCCTGGCAAAATCAACGTAAACCAAGGACATCCTGCATATCGTATAGCCCGGCTTCACGATCACTGAGCCAGCGGGCCGCACGCATGGCTCCCATGGCAAAAGTCATGCGACTCGAGGCCTTGTGGGTAATTTCCACACGCTCTCCCTCGCTGGCAAACATCACCGTGTGATCGCCGACGATATCGCCGGCACGAATGGTGGAAAAACCGATCGTCTTCCGATCTCGTTCACCGGTAATGCCCTCGCGCCCGTAAACAGCGCAGTCGCTGAGCTTGCGCCCGAGAGTATTCGCCACCACCTCACCCATGCGTAGTGCCGTGCCCGAAGGGGCATCCACTTTGTGGCGATGGTGAGCCTCAATCACTTCGATGTCCGTCTCTTCGCCGATTATCCGCGCTGCCATTTCCAGCAGGCCAAGGCAGACGTTGACGCCAACACTCATGTTGGGCGCAAAGACAACGGGTATTTCCCTGGAAGCATCGGTGATCTTCTGCTTGCCGCCATCATCGAAGCCCGTGGTACCAATTACGATACCTTTCTTGTAAGCGACGCAGTGAGCCAGGTTGTCCAGGGTCACGTCGGGGCGTGTGAAATCCACCAGCACATCGTAGCCCCCGTTTTCCAGGTTGGCTCGAACCTGCACACCGTTTCGACCAATGCCGCCGAGCTCGCCGGCATCGGCGCCAATATCGGTACTGCCCGGGCGCTCGAAAGCGACCGTCAGTTGCAGACCCTCAAAATTATTACATGCTGCGATGAGCGTCCGGCCCATCCTGCCGGCCGCGCCGGCAATGGCTATATCAGTCATAAATTTTGTTACTTCTTGCCCGAGGATTCAGTAGCAAAAAGCATAAAGGATTTGTGCGGGAGACGCTAACGCCTTTGAATAAAAAGTGACTAGCCGAAGAAGCCCTTGATCTTGTCGAGCCAGGACTGCTCGCGCGGACTGTGCTTTGAGCCACCTTTCTTGAGTGATTCTTCCAGCTGTTTTAACAGTTGTGTTTGCTCATCGGTAAGGTTGACCGGGGTTTCGATACTGACTCGGCAGTACAGGTCGCCTACCCGTCCTGAACGAACGTTGCGTACCCCTTTGCCCTTGAGTCGAAACAGTTTCTCGCTCTGGGTACCCGCGGGGACCTTGATGCTGGCGCGCCCGCCGAGTGTGGGCACCACCAGCTCGCCACCCAATGCCGCGGTCGCGATGCTTACCGGCATCTCGCAATACAGGTCATCTTCCTCTCGCTTGAAAATGTCGTGCGGCTTCAGTTTTACCTGGACGTAGAGATCGCCTGACGGGCCACCGTGCTCCCCTGCTTCGCCCTCGCCAGCCAACCGAATCTGGTCACCTGTATCGACGCCGGCTGGTACCTTCACTGAAAGCGTCTTGGTTTTTTGAACGCGGCCGCTGCCACGGCAGTCCGGGCAGGGGTCGGATATGACTTTGCCGCTGCCTCTGCAGTGCGGGCAGGTTTGCTGCACCGAAAAGAATCCCTGCTGCATGCGCACCTGGCCATGACCACCACAGGTCTCGCAGGTCGAGGCACTGGTACCTTTTTTCGCACCACTGCCATCGCAGGTTTCACAGGTCTCCGCCGCCGGAACACGAATCTTGACGTCAGTGCCTTTTACCGCCTCCTCCAGGCCCAGCTCGAGCGTGTAACGCAGATCAGCACCACGATAGGCGCGTGTGCCGCCACCCTGACCGCCGGCCGCACCACCAAAGATGTCACCAAAAACATCGCCAAAAATGTCGGAGAAACTGGCGCCGCCGCCTGGGCCTCCACCACCGCCCATGGAAGGATCAACACCGGCGTGACCAAACTGGTCATAGGCTGCGCGCTTCTGCGGGTCCGAAAGCACCTCGTGCGCCTCTTTCGCTTCCTTGAACTTCGCTTCGGCTTCCTTGTCATCCGGGTTTCGGTCCGGATGGTATTTCATCGCCAGCTTGCGATACGCCTTTTTGAGCTCCGCATCAGACGCGTTGCGGGCAACCCCAAGCGTTTCGTAGTAATCCTTCTTTGACATATCGCTTTTTTCTTAATTGTTAATCGTTAGTAACCATAAAACGAACAAAGGCACAGCGGTAAAACCAGTCCGGTTTCGCCCGCCGTGCCCTTGGTCCGAACAATCGCGTTAGCTCTTGTCCTTGTCGTCCTTAACTTCCTCAAACTCGGCATCAACGACGTCGTCCTTACCTGAAGTCGAATCGGCAGTCTCGGCACCGGCAGCTTCACCCGCCTGTGCATACATCTGCTCGGCCAGCTTGTGGCTTGCCTCGGCCAGCGTCTTGGTCTTGGCGTCGATCTCTTCCTTGTCGCCCGAATCGAGCACCCCTTCCAGATCCTTGATTGCCGCCTCGATCTTTTCCTTCTCGGCGCCATCAAGCTTGTCGCCCATTTCGGTCATGGACTTCTTGACGCCATGAATCATGGAATCAGCCTGGTTACGGGTATCGGCAAGTTCACGTGCCTGCCGATCTTCATCGGCATGGGCCTCGGCATCCTTGATCATCTGCTCCACTTCCTCGTCGGACAGACCGGAACTGGATTTGATGACAATCTTGTTCTCTTTGCCGGTGGCCTTGTCCTTGGCAGAAACATGCATGATGCCGTTGGCATCAATGTCGAAGGTCACCTCGATCTGCGGTAAACCGCGCGGCGCAGGCGGGATATCACTCAGGTCGAAGCGACCCAGCGACTTGTTGCCGGAAGCGATTTCGCGCTCGCCCTGCAGCACGTGGACAGTAACAGCGGTCTGGTTATCGTCGGCGGTAGAAAACACCTGTGACGCCTTGGTCGGGATCGTGGTGTTCTTCTCGATCAGCTTGGTCATAACACCACCCATGGTCTCGATACCGAGAGAGAGCGGAGTCACGTCCAGCAGCAGTACGTCCTTGACGTCACCGCCCAGCACACCGCCCTGAATAGCGGCACCAACGGCCACGGCTTCATCCGGATTGACATCCCGGCGAGGCTCCTTGCCAAAGAAGTCCTGCACGGCCTGCTGCACCTTGGGCATGCGGGTCTGGCCGCCGACAAGAATCACGTCGTCGACCTCGCTTGCTTTCAGGCCTGCATCCTTCAATGC
>Ga0209536_100002203_pt1 | contig 31719 bp, 24 predicted proteins | sample DeeMarSeWOR28_12_FD_187461 | JGI IMG/M metagenome (GOLD analysis project Ga0209536, IMG submission 187461) | Marine sediment microbial communities from White Oak River estuary, North Carolina - WOR-2-8_12 (SPAdes) (version 2) | ecosystem: Environmental > Aquatic > Marine > Intertidal zone >... | reverse complement strand
TCCGGTAAGCCATTCTCGCTGATATAGATAGGTTTATTGTAGCGTAAACAGGCTTGGATGGCTTCGAATAGACCTCTTGGATAGAGTTCAAAGAAGCCATCTTCAGTCATGGTTCCACCATCAGGAGTGCCAGATTCGTAGAGCCTACCTGGCCTTGGTGGAAAACGGACCAACGACCGGGAATAATAGTTGATGCCAACGAAGTCGAGAGTTCCGGCAAGGCCTTTAACCAATCCATGGCCAAGAGGCCATCGCAATCGGCCGCTTATGATACTCTCTAACCACAGGTCATTGAAGAAGTGTGATACGCGCCTAGCCCACCAGCGATCGAGGCGGTTGCCCGAGGGCCAGGCTTCAATCGGCCGGTATTGTTTGGCTATTCCCACCTGAGCCCTTGGGTATGATTCCTTGATTACCCCGTAAGCGGCAGCGTGACAGCCCAACATATGCCGCAAGGCCCGCATTCCGGCTGACCAACCACGAGCGGCTGGCGCCGGAAAATATTCTTCCAGATAGCGGTAAAGGAAATAAACCATCGGCTCGTTAATGGTTATCCACTTAGTAACCAGGTCGCCCACCCCCGCCACCACTTTGGCCGCATAGCGCCGAAAGTAGTCAATTACCAGCCCGGTATCGAAATCTCCTTTTTCGGCCAACCACATAGGGTTACTGAAATGGTGGAGCGTAACCATCGGTTCGATACCACGGGTATGCATGGCCTGTAATATTTCACGATAGCGGCTGATTGCCTCATCGTCAAAAACACTGGGCTGGGGCTCGACCCGGCTCCACTCCAGGGAAAGCCGGTGGGCATTATTCCCCATTTCGGCCGCTAGATCGAGATCTGCCTCGGCGTCTTCCCACCAGTTACAAGCCAGTTCGGAACGTCCCCCGTCCGCGATGTGGCCACCATCCTGTTCCCATTGCCACCAATCGTTATTACGGTTGTTGCCCTCCACCTGGTGTGAAGAAGTAGCCGTCCCCCACAAAAAATCGGGAGGGAAAAACATGGTTGCTTTTGCCATGAGACATGACCTATGAGCTATGCTGTACTGTAAAAAATCACTTCCCCCCATGTTATACTTGGGCCATTATATTGTTTAACTCTGGAAGTGACGATAGAAGTACCTGGCGCCGTTGGAGGTTAGCGTGAGAAACGGTGTTCCCCCGAGTGGCTATTACTACCCCAACCGGATAGCTCGCATCTACTTGCAGGCGATGGAGGAGGTTATGGGGCGAAACGGCCTCAACGCCATACTCAATTTGAAAGGATTGCAAAAGTACGTCGAAGATTTTCCGCCAAATAACCTTGAACGGGAATTCGACTTTTCTGATTTCTCCAACCTGAATCAAGGAGTGTTTGATATTTATGGCCCACGAGGAGGCCGGGGGCTCTCGTTGCGCGGCGGCCGGGCCACTTTCGATCGGGGCCTTAAGGGATTCGGGGCTCTGGCAGGAGCGAGCGACCTGGCCTTTCGAGTATTGCCCGAGGGTACAAAGGTCAAGATCGGCTTGCCGGCAATGGCTCGAGTTTTCACCCAATTCAGTGATCAGATCTCTTATGTGGAAAACTATGATGATCATTATTTGTATTTCATCGATCGCTGCCCGGTGTGTTGGGGCCGGCACACAGACTTGCCATCCTGTTTTGTGGCCACTGGCCTTCTGCAATCGGGTTTGAAATGGGTTAGTAGCGGACGCGATTACCGGGTACAAGAAATCGAGTGCATCGCTGCTGGTGGGTCTTCCTGCGTATTTAGAATCGACAAACAACCCATCCATTAACGAAGATTTGCAGTGACTGAACAGACGAAAATCCTGGTCGTCGAAGACGACTTGAACTTGGCTGAAATGCTGAGCACCTACTTCCGTGCCGAAGGCTACTCAGTGGTCGCTGTAAGCTGGGGAGAGGACGCCATTGATGCGGTAGAGAAGACAACACCGGATTTAATCACCCTCGACATACATTTGCCAGATATTGACGGATACGAAGTCTGTCGCCGCATTCGTAGAATCAGGCGAGCAGAGCACGTGCCAGTGATCTTCTTGACTGAAAAACGGAAGCGGGAAGATAAATTGGCCGGACTAGAATTAGGGGCAGTTGATTACATCACCAAGCCTTTCGATGTCCAGGAACTTGCCTTACGGGTTAGTAATACGCTCCACCGCTCAAAGCTGTGTATGATGGGTAACCCGGTAACCGGCCTCCCAGAAGGTCGAATCGTGCAGGAGAAGCTGGAAAAGATGTTAGCCCAACCAGAATGGGTGCTGGTCATCACCGGTTTTGAGGGCTTGGACAGCTTCCGCGACACCTATGGCATTGTCGCCGCCGACGATGTTATCCGTGCGGCCAGGCTTATTATAGGCAAAGCTTTAGAAGTCAGCCACGCTGGTGATGAATTTCTCGGGCACGTCGAAACAGGTTGTTTTATTATCATTACGACACCTGACCGCGCCGGACCGATTGCTGAAAATTGTCTCGTCAGGCTAGAGACATCAATCCCTTATTTCTACCCGGCTTTTGACCAGGGATATGGAAATTCCTCTTTTGTGACGGAACGTTTGCAGGTCAGATCTACCGTATTAAGGTCTGCTGATAGTCAGGTAACAAATTTAAAGGAATTACGCGAGGCCTTGATCCAGGCTACTGAGATTCATGCTATAAATTGAGTCTCGGGCCCACCCTCTCTGGATATCTATCTCTGAAAGAGCCACTCCCTAGCATTGTTTCAAATCTGAGCTAATATCATGGTAAGAATTAGGGCTAAAACATAGCCCTTGATTTTTTTATGAATGTCTCATGCAGAAATGCGTGGTCGTAATTCCAACTTATAATGAAGCGAACAACCTGCCGGTTCTAGCGGCCGAGCTATGGGCGCTGAGAATCCCCGGGTTGTCTATTTTGGTGGTCGATGGAAATTCGCCCGACGGGACCGGCGAAATTGCCGACGAACTCGCCGAACAATGCCCAGGCGAGCTGACTGCTTTACATCTATCAGACAGGGGAGGACTTCGTAGAGCGTATATCGCTGGATTTAAATGGTCCTTGACCCATGGAGCTGACATTGTCATTCAGATGGATTGTGACTTTTCCCATTCCCCCCGCCACATTCACGATTTGCTGGGTGCGATCCAGGACGCTGACCTGGTGGTCGGCTCCCGTTATGTCGCAGGTAGCAAGCTCGACGACAGCATGGGCTCTGTCCAATATCTTCAGAGTTGGTGGGCAAACGCTATTTACGCCCGGACTATCCTGAATCTTCAAATTAAGGATGCCACCTCGGGTTTCAGATGTTGGCAAGCGAGTGCCTTGCAGGGCATCGATCTCGACGCCATCGCCTCAAACGGGTATAGTTTCCAGATCGAAATGGCTTATGTAGCAGAAAAACTAGGCTACAAAATCATCGAAATACCTATCCACTTTGAAGAAAGGCGCCTGGGCCGGACTAAATTGAACTTTCCCGACAAATTTGAAGCTGCTATTAGAACTTGGGAAATATGGTGGCGATATCGCGATTTTCCGCATTCAATAGGTGACTCGAGTATAGAAAACGGTCCTGACGCAAATAGAGAGCACCGTAATTGATCGGCCGGAAGCAGCGGCTTTTTGCCGCCGGCCGTACAATCCATGAGCCAACTAAAAGCATATAAAGCAGATGTTTTCATCGTGGCAGGATTCTTTCTCCTGCCGCTTTTGCTGTTTGGGGCGGTGACCATTGGGGGCCGGACCATGTTGCCGGCCGATAACCTCTTTCAATGGGAGCCGTGGTCCAGCGCCGCCGCTGAATTCAACATCGAATACCCTCATAATAGCCTGCTGAGCGATATGATCCTGGAAAATTATCCCTGGAAGCAGTTTACCGCTAGCAGCATTGAGGAGAGGGTAATCCCTCTGTGGAACCCATATATCTTTGCCGGTACGCCATTTTTAGCCACTGGACAACATTCGGCCTATTACCCTTTCAGCTTGATATTCTTGATCATGTCCATCCCCATGGCCTACGGCTGGTACACGGTCATTCAATTGTGGCTTGCCGGGGTTTTCACCTACCTTTTCGGCCGGGTTCTAGGCTTACGCCGGTCGAGCGCAACTATTGCCGGACTCATCTTTCAGGGCAGCGGTTTTTTGATCGTCAGCAGCGCCGTGTTCCCGATGATCCTGGGCGCTGCCATCTGGCTGCCATTATTGTTGGCCTGCGTCGAGATGGTCATTCGTAATGCCGCTTCTGAATCAGGGGCAGGCAAAACGCTACCCTGGGCTGTCCTCGGCGCGATTGCCCTTGGCCTCCAGATGCTGGCCGGCCATATTGAAATCACATACTACACCTTGTTGGTTATGGCGTTTTTCGCCCTCTGGCGGCTGGTAACGCGGGCATATGATGCGTATCGAAGCGGATCTTTGCCATTGACCATCACGATTCTCAAGCCGGCTGCCTGGCTGCTTGGGTTGGTGGCTATCGGCATCATGCTTGGCGCTGTCCAATTCATACCCTTTGTAGAGGTGGGCCAGGCCAACTTCCGGGAAGGATCGGCAACGTTAGCTCAAATTCGTGGTTGGGCGTTTCCACCGAGGCGCTTGCTCACCTTAGCCATGCCGGACTTCTTTGGAAACCCAGCCGACCATGCTTATCTGGATATTTTTACCGGCCGGACCACCCCCTTCACCAACAACTTCTTCGGTCAAGTAAATCCCCATGGACCCTACAGTAGCAATTGGGGTATTAAGAATTACGTCGAGGGAGGCATCTACCTGGGAATTCTGGCCCTCTTGCTGGCCTTTGTGGGAATTTGGTCAGGCTGGCGGCAACGGTCCGACCATCGCTCAGAGATCAGCTTTTTTACGATACTCAGCCTGCTTTCCTTATCCTTTATTTTCGGCACGCCGCTATATGCCATCTTGTATTACGGTTTGCCGGGGATCAACCAACTCCATTCGCCGTTTCGATGGGTTTTCCCCTTTTCATTAAGCATGGCCATCCTGGCCGGCTTGGGCATGGACTACCTGGCAGAGAGCAGACAGAAATACCTGGCTAGCGTCGATAATAGACGGCATAGGAATTCGGCTTTTGGACCGATTGGATCTCTATTTACCCTGGGTGCTGAACCATCAACTGCCTCAATACTGGCTGGTTTGGCCTTTTGGGGCGGCATTTTACTATGGGCTCTCTTATTAGTGAGCCGTTTTGTTTATCCGTCACTACAATCATCTGTAGAAGCGGTTTTTTTGGGCCTGGAACGGGCACCGGCCGCCTTTCCCAGTGCTCAGGCTTTTTACAGCTTTCAATTTGAGCAATTCGCCATCATGGCCCTGATGTTGATCTCAGCCGGTATCGTGCTCCGGGCCAGCCGTTCTTCCGCATCCGTGGCCGGCCGGCCGCTCTGGATATATCTGGCTGTCCTGGCCGTGGGGTTGGACCTATTTATCGCCGGATACGGTTTCAACGCTGCGACCGACCCCAAATTATTAGAATACCAACCCGAAGTATTTAGCTGGTTGGAGGAGCAAGGTGGATATTGGCGCCTCGTCACTTTCACACCGCACGGAGATAAGCCCATCAATGCCAACACGCCCTGGCTATCCGGACATCAGGATGTTCGTGGCTACGATTCGATCATCTTAAAACAGTATACGGATTACATGTCGGCCATAGAGCCGCAAAACGAACTGCAATTTAATCGTGTCCAGCCCATCGTCAACTGGCAATCTCTCAATTCGCCCTTGTTGGATTTATTAGGTGTGAAATTCATCGTTAGCTCTGAACAGATTGAACTACCTAAGCTGGAACAGGTCTGGCAAGGGGAGGGTTTGATTGTATACGAAAACCTGGCCGTCACTCCCAGGGCCTATACTATCTCCCGGCAGGCTACAATCGTCGTCGACGATGTCCTGGACAGCATGCAAACTCAAGACCCGCGCCACTTTGTATTGGTTGATCGTGACGACTGGTCCTTTGAGCTTCCGGAAAATCCTCAATCGCCAGAATTAACCCCGGCCGAGATCGTCGACTACGGCAATATCGAAGTTAAAGTTCAGGCCAATGTCAAAGAAGCTTCGTGGCTAATACTGAACGATAGCTACTTTCAGGGTTGGGATGCCTACATCCAACCTATCGCATCGGGCACCACGGCGGAGGAACAAAAAGTCGACATCATCCGGGTCAACGGCAATTTCCGAGGTGTCTTGTTGGAGCCTGGCAACTGGCAGGTCCGCTTCCGCTATAGCCCACTCAGCTTTAAAGTTGGTGGCCTGACTAGTTTTATGGGTTTCATCATCATCGCCTTTGCCCTGGCCGTCTGGTTATGGCGGCGAATCTACAACCCCGAGGCCCCGCTAACAAATACGCGCAGCATCGCCAAGAATAGCCTGGCACCCATGACGCTCAACCTGTTCAACCGGGCCATCGACTTTGCCTTCGCCGCTTTCTATCTGCGGATCCTTGGGCCTTCGGACGCCGGAAAATATGCGACAGCCATCATCATCGCCGGTTGGTTTGAAATCATCTCTAATTGGGGTCTAAACACGCTCATTATCCGGGAAGTGTCCAAGGACAAGAGTCAGACCAGCCGTTATTTGCTAAATACTTCTATCTTGCGGATGGGCACGGCCATCATCGCCGGATTGCCGGTCTTCATATATATCTTGACCGTCAACGCCACCGGCAATGCGCTAGATCCGGAAACCACCATGGCCATTTTATTACTCATGATCGGCATGGTTTTTTCCGGTTTGGGCCAGGGTTTGGCCGGATTGTTTTACGCGTATGAAGTGGCCGAATTTCCGGCCGCGATCACGACTGTGACAACCATACTGAAGGTCGGACTGGGAGTGGTCGTCTTGCTACTGGGCTATAGCTTTGTCGGTCTGGCAGGCGTTTCTATTGCCGTCAATCTGGTCACGCTATTGATCTTGGTGATCGCCGCCTTCCGGCAGTTCCATATACCCGGTCCCTGGTATGTCGATTTTGGCCTTCAACGGCGCATGCTCTCCTCGAGTTATCCATTGATGCTCAACCACCTTTTCGCAGTCATTTTCTTCCAAATCGACGTCCCCATGATGAACCAGATCAATGGAGATACGGTCGTCGGCTGGTACAACAGTGCCTATAAATGGGTGAATGCCTTTAACGTCATTCCCTCCTTCTTCACCTTTGCCCTTTTCCCCGTCATTTCGCGGCAGGTCCAAAGCTCAATGCCTGATGCCCAAAGAACCTTCCGCATGTCAATAAAATTAATGCTGCTGATTTCGTTACCCCTGGCGGCCGTGACAACCCTTTTAGCTCCAATTATGATTGGCATCCTGGGCGGCCGGGAGTTTTTACCTCACGGGGCGATCGCCCTCCAGATCGTCATCTGGTCCATTCCCATTGGCTGGATGAATAGCGTGACCAACTATGTATTAATCGCCCTGGGCAGGGAAAAAATGCTTACCCGGGCTTTTATTTTTGGTGTTGGATTCAACGTCGTGGCCAATCTGGTTTTCCTGCCCCGCTACGGCTACGTAGCAGCCTCGATCATCACCATTCTGTCAGAGATCGTCTTGCTCATCCTGTTTGCCCGGTATTTAAGACCGACCTTGTCCAAAGTAGGCTGGTTGGATTTACTCAAGCGGCCGTTAGCGATTACGGCGGCGATGTTGTGGGCCATGGTTTTGGGAAGCCAGGTTAACCTGGTCCTGGCCTTAGCCTTGGGCCTGGCGGTATACCCCCTTGGCTTATGGTTATTGCATGTGATCGGCGATGATGAACGGCAGATCCTGGGTGCCTTATTACCAAGGGAGATAGCCAACCGCTTCGCCCTGGTCAAGCCTGAAATTGGTGATTAGCCCATGACGCCAAAATCAAGGAGCTGGTGGGCCGAACATTATCGTCTCATTCTGGTCATCATCTTTTTAATTGCGGCCGTGCTGCGCATCTACGGCCTGAACAACCTCTCTCCGCCTGGCCTGGCCCACGACGAGGTCGCCCACTGGCTCATCAACCAGGATATATTGAATGGCAATTACAGGCTCTACTTCATCGACGCCTTCGGTCATGAGGCCGGTTATCACTACCTGCAGACGCTTTTCATGGTGCTATTGGGCAATAACGCCTTCGTCTTGCGCCTGCCGTCCGCCTTCGCCGGCCTGATGTTGGTGGCGATTAGCTTCACCTTATCTCGCCGTCTCTTTGGTTTAAGGACGGCACTGGTGGCGGCCGCGTTATTGGCCGTTCTCTTGTGGCCCGTTTTTTACAGCCGTTTGGGATTGCGGGCCATCTCTCTACCTCTGCTCTCTGGTTTAAGCGCATACTTCTGGTGGAGAGGTTGGGATGATGGCGAGATTGCCAACCACAAACGAAAAAGCCGCCTTATCACCCAATCGCCCTTGGCCTGGTATTTGCTGGCAGGAGCTTTCGCCGGGTTTAGCTTCTACACCTATATGGCCAGCCGGGTCGTGCCCATTTTCTACCTGCTTTTCACTTTCTACCTGGCAATATTTCACCGGCCTGATCTGAAAAAACGCTGGCGGGAAGTGCTTCTCTTTTTTCTGGTTTACGCGGTGGTGGCTGCCCCGTTAGCATTTTATCTCCTGAGCAATCCAGGCGCTGAAGTACGTATTGCAGAAGTCGATTTTCCACTGGAAAAACTGGTAAATGGTGATTTGGAGCCAGTGATTATTAATAGCATTAAGTTTTTAGGTATGTTTGGTTTCCGTGGCGATCCTCTATGGCGGAATAATGTGGCCCATCTACCTGTATTTGATCTGCTCGTGGCGCTGTTTTTTTATATTGGTCTCTTGATCAGTCTATGGCGATGGCAAAAACAACGGTATCTTTTCATAGTACTTTGGCTATTTACAGCAGCCATTCCCAGTATTGTGACTATAGACGCTCCAAGTAGCATACGCATTATAAATGCATTGCCCATTTTGACTTTGTTTCCAGCAATAGGATTGGAAGTTATTCAGTTTTTTAGGCCTTTATCCACAGTTTTGGGGAACTTATCCCCAAAAATCGGTGAATTTTTGGCTCTTCTGCTATTAATTGCCCTGCTGGGGGTAAATATCGCTCGCACTATGTCGGCAATCTTCTATGTATGGCCATCCAATACGGAAGTCCAATTCGTTTGGCAGCAAGCAATGACCGAAATAGCAGACTATCTTGAGGCCTCAGAAGGAGAAGAGGCGACAGCCCTGGGTGGCTGGACGCCAGAATCGATGGATCCGCCGACAATGGACTTACTTCTCCAACGAGATGACCTGAACCTGCGATATTTCGAGCCTCCCCAAGCTTTACTCATCCCAAATGTTCCCAGCGGAGAGTCCAGCCACATTTTTTTGCCCACTGTTCTACCCCTAGAACCAGTTCTTGCAGATCGACTAGCCGGGTGGGGGGCCAAGCAAGAAACCATCGGTAGTTTCCGGCTCGTGCAAATACATGATTCACCCGTCATTCAACCCCAGTTTCCGGACGGGACCATATTTAGTAATGAAATCGCCTTCTTGGGTTATGATATCGTGGGATCTTCAGATCTGGTAGGCCCAGTTAAAGAGGTAAGTGAAGGAGCAGATGCAATAAACTTGGTTACGTATTGGCGCGTAGTCGCGCCGGAAAATGAACCCCGGCGTTTTTTTCTGCACGCTATCGCAGGGGACGGTCAAATAGTGGCTCAAGACGACAGAATTGGTGCACCGGCCAATTATTGGCAAATTGGCGATACGATTATTCAAAGACATTCTATTCAAGTAGCACAAAATGAGGGACCAGTTATTTACATTTTAGGCATATATGATCCGGAGACTGGCCAAAGATTATCGACGAGGGATGGCGCCGACCACGTGCAATTAGAAGTTGGATACCCTGGGGAATAAAAAAGGGCGCCAATAGCGCCCATAAATTTAGTCGTGGTTGGTTTTTTGTTACTCAATCGCCTGAACAACCATCCGGATAGAACCAGCCGGAGCTCGCACGTCTATAGTTTGCCCCACTTTGGCGCCGAGTAGAGCCCGTCCAATAGGTGATTCATTTGATATGCGACCGTTGCTGGGATCGGCTTCGTGAACACCAACGATATGATAGGATTCAGGTTCATCCTCGAATCCCTCCTCGGCGACCGTCACAGTGCAACCAATACGGACCACATCGACCCGGCCGTCGTTCTCGATCACTTCGGCCCGGCGCAAGGAATCTTCCAGGTCTTTAATGCGACCTTCGACAAATGCCTGCTCTTGTTTGGCGTAATCATAATCCGCATTTTCAGTTAAATCACCATGAGAGATAGCTTGTTCTAACCGTTGAGATATCTCCAGACGGCGCACATTTTTCAGGTAATCGAGTTCTTCTTTAATCTTTTCTATACCTTCTTCCGTTACGTAAACGACATTATTATTATTCATTGATATGGGTCTCCAATCGCCATCGTAAATAAAGAACCCCGCCGTTTTGCGGGGCGTCGATGGACGAATCCGATCAAAAACAAGTATAACCCACACTCTATAATCTGTCGAATTTCGGGCAAAACAGGCCTAATTCCACCGCCTTACGGCAGTGCACCGGCCGGCGTTCAATGTTAGAATTCGGCCAACATGACTGTGAAGGCAAGCCCGTCTTTGTCGGCCGGCATCCGCGTCGCTCTATCCCTATTTCTGCCTCCTGCTGGAGGGATCTTGTTCACCTTACTGGTTAGTGGCTCGGCAAGCTTCGGCGGACGTGATATCCGTCAAATCGTCTTACAGTTGGCTGGTGCTGGTTTGGTGAGTTGGTTTTTAGGCTGGCGCTGGTATGGGCTAAAGGGCCTGGGCCTTCGATTCGGCCGGCCTTTCTTTGCCAGTATTGGCTTCTCCGTTCTAGCCTGGATCGCCTTCCTTATTGCCCGTCTGGCAACCGTTGAACCCGGTCCGGGCGCCGATGAGATATTGGGAGTACCCTTCATATTCTTACTGCTCTTCGAAGCCTTCTGCGTTCAACTATGGTCTTTTGGCCTTTTCTTTCGTAGCGTGGCCGACTGGCGCGGCCCTCTGACAGGTGCAGTTACCAGCGGTATCCTCTTTGGTGCTATTGCCTTTTCGACATTCCAGGAATCTTATGCCATTTCACCTAGTGCCGCTTTATATTTCATCATCTGGGGTATTCTCTATGGCATAATCCGCCTGCGAACAGGCAGCTTTCTTGGCACAACCGTGGTACAGGCTCTACAAAGTTGGTCGGCCTGGCAACTCTTCCCAGTCGGCCAACCGGATCCTAACCAATTGCGCAACTTGTATCTAGCAGCCAGCGCCTTGTACGCCGTTATTATTTGGCGACTTTGGCCAAAAGAAGAGGGCGATTATCGCGTTTAATGTGGAACTCTTGACGAGGGGCGCGTTTCAAGGAGGAGTGCAACTGAAATATTATGTTCACCCTACCCATGTTATTTCTTGAAAACGGTTTTTCATTTTACATAACTATACAATAAGGGGGAAAATAATGAATGAGATCAACGATAAGAACGTTCTGACCAGGGTTGAAGGACGGGTTGGCATAATCCAGATCAACCGGCCGAAAGTCTTGAATGCATTGGATCAACAAACCATGAATGAGCTCGTGGCCGCTCTTGAAGAGTTCGATAAATCCGAAGAGATAGGCTGCCTGGTCTTGACGGGAAATGAACGCGCTTTCGCCGCAGGAGCCGATATCAAACAGATGGCGACAGCCACACCGGTAGACATGCTTAACAATCCCTTCATTGACTATTGGGATCGCCTAAGCAGAATCAATAAACCCATTATCGCGGCCGTATCCGGTTATGCCCTCGGCGGTGGCTGTGAATTGGCCATGGCTTGTGACATGATTATCGCAAGCGAATCGGCGCTTTTCGGCCAACCCGAGATTAACCTGGGGGTCATCCCAGGCGCTGGCGGCACCCAGCGCCTGACCCGGGCCGTAGGTAAGGCGGTGGCTATGGAGATGGTCTTAAACGGCCGGCAACTGAGTGCAGAAGAAGCGCTTGGCTATGGTCTGGTCAATCGAGTGGTGCCGGTAGAACTCTATCTCGAAGAGGCCATTAAGTTTGCGGCCGAGATCGCTGCCCGGGCTCCAGTGGCGGTTCGATTAGGCAAAGAAGCCATCAATGCCGCGTTTGAAACTAATCTCCAGGCTGGGTTGGCTCTCGAACGCCGTCTGTTTTACATGTTGTTCGCTACTGAAGATCAGCAGGAAGGCATGGACGCCTTCGTAAATAAACGGCCGGCGGAATGGAAAGGCAAGTGAGTCGATAGCGGCATGGCTTTGATAGTCTACTATCTCCATCCCCCAGCTCAGGAATATCTCAACTATCTGAGCCCAAAACTGTTGGCGGAAATCAGGCTATCGGCCGACGACAGCCCAAATATACCCGATGACACACAAATCTTGATCGCCGGACGACCTCAACGCGAGCAGCTCCAAGATTGTCTAAAACTTAAAAAACTGATCATCCCTTGGGCCGGCATACCTCCCGAAACACGCCAACTGATGCTAGATTTCCCGGATATTGACGTCCATAACCTACACCATAACGCCGCTCCGGTAGCCGAAATGGTGCTGGCATTATTGCTTGCCGCAGCCAAGTTTATCGTTCCACTCGATCAATCTTTACGCTCCAATGATTGGCGGCCGCGTTACCGGCCGAGTCCGGCACTCTTGTTAAAGGGCAAAACGGCCCTGATCCTGGGATACGGCGCTATTGGCCGGCAAGTTGCCGGTCATTGCCGGCAATTGGGGATGCGGATACTGGCCATTAAACGCCGGCTGGATGCCGAGTTAGAGTCTGTTGACGAGATCCATCCGCCGGCCGCCCTTCACCATCTCCTGCCACAAACCCATGCTCTGCTCATTTGTTTGCCGCACACACCAGAGACGGATGGGCTTATCGGTAAAGATGAGCTCAACTTGTTACCTGCTGAGGCTGTCCTGGTGAACGTAGGCCGGGGTTCCATCGTGGTGGAAGAAGCGCTATATCAGGCTCTGAGAGATGGTGGCTTATACGCTGCTGGGTTGGACGTCTGGTATAACTATCCGGCCGACGAAAGAAGTCGTGCAGACACAGCACCGGCCAACTTCCCGTTTCATGAACTGGATAACGTGGTGATGAGCCCTCACAGAGCCGGGGCAACAAAGGAATCTAATTACCTGCGTATGGATAGTCTGGCCTCCATGTTAAACAAGGCTGCCCAAGGAGAGCAATTACCAAACCGGGTAGACGTTGAAGTCGGTTACTGATATCCTATGGTCTTCACGTTCCATTAACGGCAAAATACTGGGATATTCGGCAGTATTTGGTCGAGCTGTTTATAATAGAAGTACCGTTAATAGAATATTGCGAGTTCATCATGGCGGCATATCAGGAATTGCTCTATGAATATTAAAGTCGTCGTTTTTCTCGGATTGTGTTTGTTTCTCGCATCTTTTCTCACTGAGGATAGATCCGAAGCTAGCGCGGTTTCGTCATCCGATATTGTCTTCGAAGGTCTAGATTTCCAGAGTGGTTTCCACTATGGGTCTCTAAGTTCGCCTGAAGGATTGACGATCGAGCCAGACACGTTTGGGGGCAGCTACCTATCGCCTATTCTAGAGGCACCGGTGCCCTTTAACGCCGTCGTTCCCCAATGGATCGCCGAAACCCCAGAAACGACCGATATGCACGTCCTGCTCCGAACTGCTTCTGAAGATAAGAGTTGGAGCGAATGGTTTGGGATTCACCCCCAACAAGACTGGATGCTGCCGGATGATATAGATACTGTCGGCGAGATGATCACCGTACCGGCGCTTGATGGTACACATCAGTATGTCCAATTTGCTGTGAACTTTAGCCGTCAGGCCAGCCTATCTGAGCCTGTACTAAGCCAGATGCGGCTGACCCTTATCGACTCTTCCCAGGGCCCAACGGCCGGGGAGCTCATTGCCCAACAGGAGGCTATTGATAGCATCCAACCCGAGTCTCCTGAAAGTGGCTACCCTAAGCCACCAGTTGTGAGCCGGTCTGTTTGGTGCACTGATCCGGCCTGTAACTACAGCAATGGTTTGGAATACCAGAATGTCACTCACTTGATCATTCATCATACTGTCTCCAGCAATAGCAGCAGTGACTGGGCCGCGACTGTCCGAGCCATCTGGCACTTCCATACATTTACTCGCGGGTGGGGAGACATCGGTTATAACTACCTGGTCGATATGAACGGGGTCATTTACGAGGGTCATAACGGCGGTGATGACGTCGTTGGCACACATGCGGCTGGAGCTAACGCTGGCAGCATGGCCTTGTCTCTTATCGGTACTTTCACAACACTAGATTACAATCCGCCGGGGATCGCCCCACCACAAGCCATGAAAAACGCGGCCGCCGAGCTTTTTGCCTGGAAGGCTGACCAAAAAAATATCAACGTTTACGACGCCAGCCGCCTGCCTAACCTGAGCTGGGGTTTGCCCCATCTCATGGGTCACCGTGACGTCTATGGCACCACCGAATGTCCCGGCACACAAGCCCACAATATCATACCCTGGCTGCGCGACGAAATAGCTCGTCGCATTGGTTTTGTTTCACCCCATATTTATGTGGACGAACAGAGCGGTGCTTTCAACAAGGGTCCAAATGAATCCTGGTACGTTCCACCCAAGAATTGTGGTTTTAACGGCCATGCTTTCTATACCTGGTCGGTTAACGACCCTAGTAAGAGCGTCAATTGGGGGGAGTGGCGGCCGAATTTACCGAGTAGCGATCACTATGAGGTCGAGGTTTACGCACCATATTGTGTTACCGGCCGGGGCGAGACCAATGGGGCAACCTATCAAATCACCCATGCCAATGGCACGAATACGGCCAAAGTCAGCCACCAGGCTAATATCGGTACCTGGATGAGCCTGGGCACATACTATTTCAACGCTGGCAATAGTGGTGTGATCCGGTTAACTGATTTGACCAACACAGACTCTGGATTAGGCGTGTGGTTCGATGCCATTCGTTTCCGGCCGTCGAATGCCTTACCAGACCCAACAGTTGCCAACAAAGTCCCTGAAACGACGACTTGGCGCAATCAACGCAACATCACCTTTGATTGGGCAATCACCAATCAAGGATATGTTAGCAGCACGAAATTGCAGGTGGCCACCGATGCAGGCTTCAATAACCTGGTTCTCGACAAGGATTTCTCCGGGGCAGCCACCTCTTTTAATCATACCTTCGACAAGGATTATGCTCGACTTTACTGGCGTGTCATTTTAAACGCTATACAGGGGGGGAAGATCACCTCATCATCGACATATTTTGGCATCGATACCCAGCCGCCCTCCTCAAGCATCAATTCCATTTTTGTTTTAGAAGATAACAGCTATGTACTATCCTGGTCAGGGCAGGATGCGGGCATCGGCATTGCTGCCTATAACGTCGAATATAGAGAAGAGGGTGGGGCCTGGATATCCTGGTTAACCAATTATCATGGGACCGCTGCCACATTCATATCGCCAAATCTTCAGAAGCACTATGAATTTCGCGGCCAGTCTGTGGACGGTGTCGGTAACTACGAAGCCTTACCGCCAAATTCAGAAATCAGCACCCGGGATGCTATTCCGCTTGAAGCTGCTATAATGTACCCTTTGATCAGAACACCTTGACAGACTGAAACCTCAATCCGAACAGATGAAGCAAGTTGAAAAAGTTGATATTTTGATCGTCGGCTCAGGACCGGCCGGTTCGTCTACGGCTTTGCATTTGGTGAAACACGATCCGGCCTGGGCCGATCGAATGCTGGTTGTGGATAAGGCCATCCATCCCCGAGAAAAGCTATGCGGAGGTGGGATCACGCACATGGGTCAAAACATCCTGGCTCAACTAGGACTCACCATCGAAACGCCAAGCTTCTCAGTACGGGAAGCCAAGATCATTTACCAGGACCTTTCATTTTCCTTCAAAGGAAATCCGGTTTTCCGCATTGTACGACGGGATGAATTCGACCACTGGTTGGTACAGAAGGCAGAAGAGAAGGGGGTCACAGTACGTCAAGGGGAGGCCGTCCAAGACGTTAAGGCCCGTGATGATTTCGTGGAAGTAATTACCGACCAGGCTAACATTCAGGCTAAGGTGCTGGTCGGTGCCGATGGCTCTCGTAGCATCGTCCGGCGAAAACTTAAATGGGACGATGATTCACGCGTAGCTAGACTGCTGGAAATCCTGACACCTGAGGATTCACAAAAGCGCGTTGAGTTTCGGGATGGTTTAGCCCTTTTTGATTTCACACCAATGCAAGATGGATTGCAAGGCTATTACTGGGATTTCCCAAGCTTCATCAACGGTAAACCATATATGAATCGGGGGGTGTTTGATAGCCGCGCTCGGCCTGAACGACCCAAGGCCGATCTCGTTAATGAGCTGCGCGAGTCTCTGGCGGAAAGGAACCGGGATCTGGATGAATACCATTTGAAAGGACACCCGATCCGATGGTTTGACAAAAAAGGAAGATTCGCTATCAACCGGGTTTTGTTAGCAGGGGATGCTGCTGGAACTGACGCGTTTGTCGGGGAAGGGATATCTTTCGCCTTAAGCTATGGTGACGTAGCTGCGGATGCCATCGTCGATGCCTTTAAAAGCCAGGATTTCACCTTCGCCGATTACAGACAACGCATCCTTCAGCACAGCGTTCTCTTGCAACTACCCGTACGAACCCGATTAGCGCGTCTGGCTTATAAGATCAGCCAATACCCCAGACTGACCAGATTAGGCTGGCGCTTTGCAGCCATCGGCGTCGGATATACGAAGTGGCACAATCCCGAGTATAATCCGGTTGAACCCCCTCAGGTGGTTTATGAGGTTTGAGAGTGCGTGCGAGGCTGACCGTACAACCACCAATAATCCCGCTGGGGATAAGCCGGTTGCCATTCATCTGGCCAAACGAAATCCCCCGGGCGCCAGTAGTTTCTCAGTGCCCTGTCATAGGCCTCAATCTCGGTTAGAACCCTCTCGTCGAACTCATAAGGTGGCATTTTTAGCTTATCTACCAAAGCCCTGATCATCGCCCGAGTTTGCACGGCCGATGGATAAAAATCTCCAGCGGCAAAGGATTCCTTGCTTAAGTCTCTCAAGTATTCGCTCCATTGCCGCAGTCTGGCGTGCAACTCTTCATGGGCGCGTTGTTCAAATCGAACGACTTTTTCAGTAAGAGCCTCATTAAATTGTTCGATTGCTGCATCCAGCCTAAGCTGATCATCTGGTTCCAACATTTCTCGCAATTGAACGAGACGATATTGTCTCATCAAGTAACCACCTAACGTGAGTCGCGGCAAGCTCGAATCGGAAAGAGGCCAGAAAAGCGTCTGGCTAGTGAGATATTCATCCATCTCGGATGCCATCGCTTCTAGTATCTTTAAATCTTGTTTCAACTTCTCTATCGCTTCAGACACGATACATCCTTATGGCTCTCCTGCATAGATTTCACCATCCACCAGCAATAATTCAAGACGTTTGTCCAACAAAACTACAATGTCAGCATCTACTGGTATAATAGACTACCACAGCATGCGAAATCAAGAGAGGATTGAAATATGAAGTCGATGAGACGGTCAATCATTCTTAAAACAGCGGCAGAAGCCTATGAATTAGGGCTTGACGTCCTCAATGGCCGGACAAAGCGTGATGAAAACGGTCAATGGAAAATCGGTCATCATGATTTGGACGAGTGGTTGCAAAAACATGAAGGCGAAGAACTGGTCATGATCATCGGATCGCTCGAGGACGATATACCTGTTCAAACTCGCACCTGCCACACGTGTGGGAGAGATTACACTGACCTGGAATGTCCTTACTGCCGGTCCAGTCGTATCAGGCTTCGCGGCGAACCATAATGAGAGATTCAGATTTGGTCGTGCGACAACCAATCTGGCAACGTATCGTGCTTCGCATGCTACCCGCCGTACTGTTACTCAATTTTATGGCGACCACCATAACCACATATGCCCAAAACCAGGCCTCGGTAATCGATCTGCTCGAGGTGGAAATGTGGCCCGATTATGATCGTCCATCCGTCCTGGTGCTCTTAACCGGCACATTGCCAGATGATGCCGAATTTCCAGCAATAATCATGGTGCCAATACCAGAAAATGCCACCATCAATGCCATCGCTCGCGTTGACGAAAGTGGTTCAATGTTTAGCGACCTGGAGGTTGATGACAGCATTCCCGGTCAATTAACCATAACGACAATGGAGCCTACCTTCCGTGTTGAGTACTACGTTCCCTACTCGGCCGATGGTAATCAGCGCAATTATACTTTTGAGTGGCAGTCAGACATGGCTGTTAATGAATTGATGGCAACGATTCAGCAGCCATCTTTGGCCAGCGAGATCACCCTCTCCCCTGAAGCGATCCAGGTAAGTAATCGGCAAGATGGCTTACTTTATCACACTTTGCCCGTACAAGAAGTCCCAGCCGGAGAGAAGTATTCAGTGGAGACGAGTTACAATATGATAAAACCTCAACTCTCTGCCGAACTTTTAGGTGCCCAACAACCGGCCATTCCATCAGAAACAACCGGTGATGTGGGCGGGCAAGAGTCAGGGTTCAACTGGCAGATCGTCGCCGCCGCAACAGCTTTTGGGTTAGCTCTCGCGGCCGGCGCCTGGCTTTTATTAGGCTATCGGCAGTCAAGGCGTAGAATTTCGAAGCCACGACCCGTGAGGCGGTCTCGGGCAAAACGAGCCTCCTCTTCAACCAGCCGGAGTTCCACGGGCAAAACAAAATTCTGCCACGAATGTGGACAACAATTAACACCTGGGGATAAATTCTGCCGGAACTGCGGTACGGCTGTAAAGGGGGCTTAAATCATCGGGATTTGGAGATCGACCACCAAAGAGTACTAGTACCCTGGTCATGGTCCTATAGACCTATTGAATTACAGAACCGTTCCGTCTATTATGTTAACGGTTAATTCCTCCTTTAGCGTCTACATGTGCATGAAAAAAGGCCCGCTTCTCCCGGGCCTTTTTTCATGCTACTTGTATTAACTCTTTGGAGTTTGCCTAAGGCGCACTGGTCAATGTCAAATAGTAAGCTATCAAGTCCGCCATATCTTGTTCACTCAAAACGAAACCATAATCAGCGCGCATCACACTTGGTTCAGCACACGGTCCAGATGGACATTCAGGCACGATAAACGCATTCGGATTCAAAATTGACTCATAAATATATTGCTCGGCCGAAATGCCTGGTACCCGAGTCGCCGCCACATTGCCGATATTGCCTAGATGCGGGCCAACGGCAGCAGACCCCGGATTATCCGGGTCGCCATGGCAACCCGCACAACCGTTGATCTGATATAGACCTGGCCCATTAGCGGCATCGCCTTGCGGTAGATCCTCCCAGGAATCAGGCCAATCCACGGCCTCGACAATCGCTTCTTCACCACATAATTCTGGATCCTCACCCCAATTCAGAACAAAGGCCGTGACCTGGTCAACCTGGTAATCTTCCATTGGCCCGCCGAAGTCCTGCGACCAGGTAGGCATCAATGTGCCTGGCCGGCCGGCCGCAACCGTTTGGGAAACATAATTGGCCTTGCTACTCTGCCATCCTACTTGCTGCAATCTTTGGGATGGTTCACCACAGAGCAATGGGGCATGGTTAAGGGGCAGACCAACACAGCTTTTTTCCTCGCCAGCAAAATCTACACAATCAATCGCCTTACCTTCGGCGCCATGACACTCTGCGCAATTCTCATGAAATAATACAGCGCCTTTTTCAACCTGACGGCCGACGAAGGCATCGGTCGTCTCTCCCAAACGAGCTGGTTCAAACAAGGCGGCAACACCCAAGATAACCATCACCAGCATAAAGGCGATGGTTCCGATGACGACTTTGATTTGCATAGCTAGTCTTCCTCGTACCCTGCGTCAAGGTGACGAAACGCTAAAGTATTAGTGCTGACAGGACCCTCAGGACTCTCTGATTGGATTTGCAAGGTAATCCTCTTCATATCATGCTGCTCCGGTTCGACGATGAGAACGGCCTCAGCATCAGGCATAGCATCTTTGGTAAAGTTGTTGGCATACTGGGTCACGGTCCCATCATTGCCGGTGATTGGTTTACAATCGTCCCGCCATTGATCGCTTTCCAGGTTACAACTGTGGCGATTCATTGCCGCCTCAAATTCTCTCAAAGCATCGGTTAGTGCCGGATTACCAGCGACTTCCTGCCCTGGCTCAAATGTACCTATTTCTAAATCTTCATAAGGAACAGACAGAATGACGCTATGTCCTTCTTGAGGGAGCAATTCCTGGAACACTTCCTGGTCTGGCGAGCTTTCTACCCTATATTCAGGCGAACCCATCCAGTTGGAGATTAACATGAAGGCGATGAAGAGCATGGCTACGCTGAGGCCAACGCGCCGGTCCGCATAGCGGCGGCTCTTACCCACTTCGATGTAAGGCATGACGAAGAAGGCTACAGCCAAAGCAGGGATGAAGATGAAGGCAATGAACACCTTATCGGCCAATTTGAGCCAACCCTGCGACCAGGCCAGGTACCAGGGAGCAACAACATGTAAAGGCGTGACCAACGGATTGGCCTGGCTTTCCAACGGTGCACTATAGAACCAAAGTGATCCCACAACCAACAGTAGTGATGCCAGTGCTGTCCACATCAACTCGCTAGTGATAATATCCGGAGTGAAGTAAGTGCGTTCGGTTTTGGGGACACGTTTGGCTGTGTCCTCGCCTATTTGTTCCCGTCCAGGGGGTAAGGAATGGCCATGAAGGACAACCTTATAGTAATGAACGAAAATGAAGATACCGGTTAACAAAGGCAGAACCAAAACGTGTAACAAGTACCAACGCAACAAACCCCCTGGGCCGAAGGTTGGTGCGCCACGAACGAGCAAGTTAATGTTCTTACCTACAATTTCGGCCGGCGGGGCAGCCTCAGCAGCACTCACCGCCACGGTTACAGCCCAATAGGCCAGTTGATCCCAGGGCAATAAATATCCGCTAAAACTCAACACCAGTGTTAAAACCAACAGCAACATACCGGTAAGCCAAGTAAACTGCCGGGGTACCTTGTAGCTGCCGGTGATAAAAGTGCGGAGCATATGGAGGGCGACGACAAGAACCATCACCTCTGCTCCCAAACGATGAAGATCCCGCATGAGCGCGCCAAGTGGCACATTGGTCAGAATGTTCCAAATGTCGGAATAAGCCGTGCCTGGCCTTGGCGTGTAAAAGATCATCAGGAAGATGCCGGTGATGGTCTCCCACACAAACATGAAAGTAGACAACCAACCCAGGCGGAAGGTGGGATAAATATGGGTGACCTCAGTATGATAAAAGCTCGGTCGGATGTGGAACCAGAAACCGTCAGCGTGCGGTCTCAGGCGGGGGTTAGGTCGCCTTGGCTCGTCCCCTTTTAAGGCAGAACGAATATCGTTCGTATTCAAACCAGCCGTGACGCGCTCGACGATCTCGTCCGCTTTGGCGATGGTGGCTTGCTTTACCCCCATCTCCCTTACTTGCTCATAGAAGGTGGCCATGGTCTCGGTTTCTCCTCTATCCTAAATTAGGGACAATTCTTCGGGAAATTGCTCAGCAATGCTTGCGACCCACCATCCTTCCTGTCGCCGGTATCTATTTGTAAGAAGGCTGTGTTTGGTGGGAGCTGCAGTGTTTCATATGAGCCATCATTACCGATTTCAGATTCTGCCAAAACGTTTTCATTCTCGTCAAGGGCTAATAACTTAAAACGATCCAGGTTACGTGGTGCAGGCGCTTCGATGCGCCGGCCGTCCAGCCGGTACTTGGAGCCATGGCATGGACACTCAAAACGGTTATTGGCATCTACCCAGGCGTAAATACAGCCCAAGTGCGTGCAAACCTTGTAGATGGCAGCCGCCCCGAGAATGTCCCCGTCGCCTGGGGCCATCCACATACGTTCGCATCCAATTTCGATGGAATTGTTGACATTCACCAGCCAGAATCGACCATCGGGGAAGTTAAAGGGCGGCTCATTCACTTCAGGCATTACGTCCATGCCCAGAGTAAATGTACCGCCAAATTCACCTTCACGGAACCTGGGCAACATGAACCAGATCAACAAGCCGGTGAACTCAAGGGTGAGAACAGCGATGGAAGCTCCCCAAATATAGTACAAAAACTCACGCCGAGTAAGGCCGTCGGCACTTACCGTCGCTTCTGCCATAGGCTATTTCTCCTGAATAAGATAAAGGATTTTCTGCGCCACAGGGCTAATCAGTGTGTGTATTTTGTCACAAATGCGCGAATTATAACAGACGACACAAGGGGCGCAAAATGCAAAATGGGCGCTGAGGGACTCGAACCCCCGGCCTCTTCGGTGTAAACGAAGCACTCTAACCAGCTGAGCTAAGCGCCCTCCAGAATCAAAGCAGATTATAGCCCTTCAACAAAAATATGCCAGTGGCCCACCGTGTGATTTTGCTGGCAGTTAATTGGTCGCAAAGCCACGCATCACCTGGGCCAGTCGAATGATGCCCTCGGCGATTTCCTGCTTACTCAGGCCACTAAAACCAAGCAATATCGACGGCCGGGGCGGCTGTTCAACGTGATATGGTGCTCCAGGATAAACTCCGACACCGGCCAGGGCTGCTTCTCGGATGACTGCCGTTTCGTCATATTGAGGCGCTAAATACAACATGACATGTAAACCCGCTTCATCCGTCGAATACTGGACTAGACCTTGCAGATGCTGGTCAAGCTCTTCTACCAATATTTGTCGCCGTCGGCCGTAAACCTTACGTAAGCGGCGCAGGTGACGCTCAAAGTGACCCTCGGTGATGAAATCGGCCACCGCTGCCTGGGTCAGTGTCGGTGCACCCCGATCAACTAACTGCATCGCCTGCAAGAATGGACCTAGCAGCGTTGGTGGTAAAACGAGATAACCCAGTCGCATGGCCGGAAACAACACTTTGGAAAACGTACCCAAATAGATCACCCGGCCGTCTTCGTCCAGGCCCTGTAAGGCCGCCAATGGATGTTCACTATAACGTAATTCGCCATCGTAATCATCCTCCAGTATCAGTGCACTTGCCTGGCGCGCCCAATGTAACAAGGCTAATCTCCGGGCTAAAGGCATATTTCCCCCTCTGGGAAACTGATGAGAGGGAGTGACAAAGGCAAAGCGTGCCTGACAGCCAGCTGGGATCCGCTCAGCTGGGAAACCATTTTCATCTACCGGGAGCGCCCGCAACTCGGCACCAAAGGTACGAAATAACTCAAATGCGTCGATGTAACCCGGCGTTTCCACCAGGACCTCGTCACCACTATTAAGCAGGAGTCTCGATAAAATATCCAACGCCTGTTGCATACCGCTAACGATGACGACCTCTTCGGCCGTACACCGTACTCCCCTTAGCCGGACGAGGTAATCGGCCACGGCTTGGCGTAATGGAGAAAAGCCAGCCACAGTACCATAGCGGGAGAGCATCGTATCATCGGTGCTCAAATATCGGGCCAGAAGACGTCGCCAGGTATCGTAGGGAAAGATGTGGGGAAAGGATCGGCCAAAGCCGAAGTCTATTTCCGGCCGGATGTTTGCTCGATTCTGGTCCAACACCATAGGAGATGCCAGTATACGCCGACCCCACTGGGAAAATGAGGGTAAGAAGGATTCATTATGCGAATTCGATACCTGCCTGTCCAGAGGAAAACTCTCGGCCACGAAAGTGCCTGCTCCCACCCGGCTTACCACATAACCCTCTACCTGCAACTGCTCGTAAGCGGTAGTTACAGTTACGCGGGCCAGGTTCAATTGTTTGGCGATCGAACGGCTTGGCGGTAACCGGGAACCAGCCGGCAATTGGCCTGATAGAATCATGGCCCGGATTTTTTCATAGATTTGCCTGTAAAGTGGCAGTAGGCTGTTCTCTTCTAGTATTAAATCCAGGTTCATGTGCAAGCTTATAATCCTCTATTCCATTCAGCTGGGCAAGTGAGATTCGAATAGATTGAGAAGGCACTGAATTAACAGCCGATCATTTGACAGTCGTTCGCGGCTGGTTTATTCTCAGGCGGTTAAATTTTGACATCAAATATACCTTGACTATGCCCTATCGAAGTACAGAAAGCACCCGAAAAAAGAAGGACGCCAAACGAACGGCCATGATGCAAGCGGCTGTTCGCGTTTTTGCCGATAAAGGCTATCATGCGGCGACCATTCGCGATATCGTTGCCGCTGCCGACGTAGCCGTCGGTACATTCTATTTTTATTTTCCGGATAAAGAGACTCTGTTCGTTTACTTGTACGAGGAAACGGCCGACTTTTTGCTACAGACCATTAAACAAGCGGTAGCCGGGCGAGCCACTCTACCGAAGCAGATCTCGGCCGGAATTCAGGCATATGTTAACATCGGGATATTTGAACCGGCCGTGGTCAATCTGTTATTAGTCGGCGGAGTTGGGGCTGTGCCAGCCTTGGTCGATCGGCGTGCCGAATTTCGAGAAAGCCTGGTTAACGCCTGGCAACGACCTCTGGATCAGGCGCTGGATAAAGGTCAAATACTCCCCCAAAATACCCGTCGCTCAGCCGAAGCTTTGGCCGGCGCCATCGACGAGGTGATCCTGAATTTGTTAGAACAACCTGATGCCAAGAACCAGTCGGCCGCAGCTGTAAATGACCTCACCCAATTCGCTTTACGGGCTATTGCCTACACTGGCACCTGATAGCCGTTCGCTCTACAATTACGTTTGATCATAATGGAGGATTTACAATGGATCTATTTCTGTCAATCGCCGGGCTCGTCATCCTTCTAATCGTCGTGTTTATAATCGCCAGGTTCGTGTTAAAGCTCGCCGGAACAGTGATTGGCTGCGTGATGACAGCGCTGGTGGCTTTGGGCATCCTGGTTATCCTCTGGATTTTTGTCTTTTGAGAGTAGAATTCGACTTATCTCACGATTGTCGTCAATTCCCCATTCGAAAGTTCGAGCCGGTGAATATATGATCATCCTCTCGTTTACCGGCTTAAAACTTATTCGCCCCGCACCATCGCTATTGCGATCTCATTGTGGCGACGAATGAGTGGTTCCACCTCTACCGTGGTCAAAAGGCCATCTTCGACGATGATCTGACCGTTAATAACAGACAGGTCTACGGTTCGTGGTTGACATAAGACAATAGCAGCAACTGGATCGTGCAAAGCCCCAGTATAGGCGATTTGATTAAGATCATATGCGATGAAATCTGCGCTCATACCTGGGGCGAGATGGCCGATGTCATCCCGTCCAAGAACGGCCGCCCCTCCACGGGTTCCCAGTTCCAGGGCTTGCCGAGCCGACATCGTCGAAGCATCGCCGGCAAATCCACCGCGACCACCGGGTTCCTCGCTTAAGTACCGGTCAGGGGCAACCCTCTGTAGCAACATGGATTGGCGCGCCTCACCTAAAAGATGACCTCCATCGTTGGAAGCGGAGCCGTCGACACCCAACCCGACCCGCACCCCGTGATTCCGCCAGGCGACAACAGGCGCGATGCCACTGGCAAGACGCATATTGCTGCTCGGACAATGAGCGACACCGGTGCCTGTCCGGCCAAAAAGACTTATCTCAGGCTGGCTCATATGAACGCAATGGGCGTGCCAGACGTCGTCTCCTGTCCAACCCAAAGATTCGACGTAGGCCACAGGTCGGTGACCGAAAGTCTCCAGGCAAAATTCCTCTTCTTCAATGGTTTCAGCCAGGTGAGTGTGCAAACGAACCCCATAAGCACGTGCCATCTTTGCCGATTCACGCATTAAGTCAGGCGTGACAGAAAAGGGAGAACATGGGGCCAGGATGATGCGCAACATGGCGTATCGTTCAGGATCGTGAAAATTTTCGATCAGCCTTCGGCTATCTTCCAGAATATAAGCCTCATCTTCGGTGACTCGATCTGGTGGCAAACCACCCTGGCTCTCTCCCAAGGACATCGAACCGCGGGCAGCATGGAACCGCACGCCAATATCCCCAGCGGCCCGGATCTGGCTGTCCAGAGTACAATCGTTGGGGAATACATACAGATGATCGCTGCTGGTCGTACAGCCCGATAGGGCTAATTCGGCCAGGCCTGTGAGGGTGCTAATGTAAACGGCTTCGTCTGTCAGATTGGCCCAAATCGGATAGAGGGTTTTCAGCCAGGTGAAGAGGTCTGCATCTTGAGCCAAAACCCTGGTCAAGCTTTGATACAGGTGATGGTGGGTATTCACCAAACCGGGCAAGATCACGTGATCGCTTAGGTCAAGGGTCCGGTCAGCTTCAGACGGCAGCGCGGCCGTATGCCCCACTTGTTCGATCACGTTATCCCTGATAAATAGACCTCCGCCAGCTATTTCGCGCCGTTCATCATCCATTGTCGCCACAACAGTCGCATTTTTAATAAGCAAAGTAGCCATTTCTATCACAACCTTCTTTTTTGCTTTTTCTTAAGATTCAATAAGTAACCGGCAACCCACCCCAACAATAGTAAAGCAAAATCCCAAAAACAAAAATCTGTTTGGCGATCGCCGCTTGGCAAAGCCGTCTCCAGTGGTATAATCCGCCGGGCGGGGAAGTGTCGGAATTGGCAGACGAGCATGACTTAGGATCATGTGCCGCAAGGCGTGCGGGTTCAAGTCCCGCCTTCCCCATAGGACGGGCGTTGCTCAGGCAACGCTTTTTCGTTGCTTAGAGCACCCCAAAAAGTAACAATTTATTTTAACGAGGATATGCTGTGACGCTAACGATACATACTGAGGAAGATTCAGAACGCCAATTGAAAGTAACGGTTGAAGTTCCCGAGAATCAAGTGCAAGCTCAAATGAGGCGCACTGCGCGTGATTTAGCCCGGCAAGTAAACATTCCCGGCTTTCGCAAGGGAAAAGTTCCCTATAATATTTTGGTGCAGCGGGTTGGCGAGGAAGCGCTACGGGCGGACGCGGTCGAGGAAATGCTCGAATCCGTCTTTGTAGAAGCACTTGAGGAGATCGAAGAGAGCCCTTACCGTCAGCCGTCAATAGACGATATCGAAATGAAACCTTTGGTTTTGAAGATCACCATTCCCCTGGAACCAATCGTGAAACTGGGAGACTACCGCGCCATACGACGTGAAATCCAACCGGTCGAAGTAACAGACGAAGCCTTGGAAGAAGCATTAGAACGTGTCCGAAGTCAACACGAGATTTTGGAACCAGTAGATCGGCCGGCTGAAATCGGGGATTTGATAACCGTGAGCGGTGAGGGCAAGATTGACGAAGAAGACGGGGAAGTCATCTGGCATGAACATGAGACAGATCTTGTTCTGAACCCTGAAAAGCTCTTTCCCAGTTTACGCTTTGTAGAGAATCTGGTTGGCATGTCGGCCGGCGAAACAAAGGAGTTCATCTTTACATTCCCTGAAGATTACGACGACGAAGAGTTGGCGGGTCGTAATGCTTCCTTCGAGGTATCAGTAGAACGGGTTCAGAGTCGGGAACTCCCTGAAATTACAGACGAGATGGCCCAAGAAGAGGGCGAATACGAGACGGTAGAAGAATTGCGTGAAGGCCTAAAGAAGGATCTATATGAACAGTCAGAACGCCAGGCAAAATCTGACCTGCTTGATGATGTAGTCAACGAAATGATGTCTGAGGCAGAGATTAATTACCCACCGGCCCTCGTAGAGGCGGAATTAGACGATACTTTGGCTAATTTTAAAGAACAGGTGACTCGTTCGGGCTGGCAATGGGATGATTATATAAAGCTTCAATCCCACACCGAGGAATCACTGCGCGACGAGTGGCGGGAAGATGCCATCGAACGGGTACGACGAGGCCTGGTATTACGGCAATTCGTCGAAGAAGAAAAGCTGTCGGTTTCATCTTCGGAGATCGACTCGGCCGTCGACAAGCGCCTGGGCCGGTTTGGCGAGAATGAGGAATTACATGACCAGCTACGCAGCTTTTTTACCCAGGGCCAGGGTCTGGACATGATGACTAACGAGATTCTTATGGACAAAGTCCAGGAACGGGTAGAAGATATCGTTACTGGAAATGCGCCAGACCTGGAAGCTCTTGAAGCAGCCGAAGAGGTTGACGACGAGGCTGCCGTCGAGACTTTTGAAGAAGAGGAATAAACCAGCAATGCTGAGGCAAAATGGCATTGCCCAATCTAGCAATTGACACACCTTATTCCAAGGAGATAAATGATGAATATACCTACATCGCTAATACCAATGGTCATTGAGACCAGTGGCCGGGGCGAGCGAGCATATGACATATATTCACTCCTACTAAGAGAGCGGATCATTATGTTGGGAACCCCGATAAACGATCAGATCGCCAACTTGATGGTAGCCCAGCTACTGTACCTGGCTCGCGAAGATCCAACAAAACCAATACGACTTTATATCAACTGTCCTGGTGGCCAAGTTTATTCGGGCATGGCCATCTACGATACGATACAGCAGGTCGAATGCCCTGTTTCCACAGTAGCTGTTGGATTTACCGCCAGTTTTGGCACCGTATTGCTGACGGCCGGGACTAAGGGCATGCGTTATGCCCTACCCAATGCTACCGTTCACATGCACCAACCACTTGGCGGCGCGCAAGGTCAGGCGTCAGATATCGCCATCCAGGCGAATGAGATCTTACGCCTACGCCAGTCGGTGAACGAAATATTGAGTTTCCACACTGGCCAATCTATGGAGAAGATCGAAGAAGACACCGATCGCGATGTCTTTATGACCGCCGAAGAAGCCAAAGAATATGGGCTGGTGGACGAAGTGCTAATTACTTCGAAGAACGGGGACGAAGAGTAGGTTGAAAACTTTTTGATATCGATCTCTGAATGGGATCCAATTAGACAGGTCAATTCTGCTGATTTTCAAAACAACCAGTAGTTCAGAGCCCAGCGAGCTGGGCTCTATTTTTTTATCTGCTTTGGGCGAGAGGTTTCCTTGGGAGACGTTCTCAGGCTTCAAACAGGCATTGTCACGGGTTTAAATCATTACCGTTGGAAGCCGCCCATCACATGATGAATTTGCCGCCCCTATATGGATTGTCTATAATCCGTTCCACCTAGAGAGGGAGGCAGTGTCTGTGAAACGTCTTTCACCTATGACCGACTGCGTCTTAGGCCAGAATAGAAGGGGGTGGCTATGATTCATACCGGGCAAAGGCTGCGGAACCGTCAAACCGCAGGCTATATGCTGCTGATTATCGCTCTCCTGCTCATTTTCCTTTACAGTGCTGCAACAGTCATGGCCGGCAATCGTAAGAAATCCGCTGTTTTGCAGGGACCACCTACCATTCGTTTTAGCCGAACTGATTATGAGGTCACGGAAGGAAATCGGGCGACGATAACGGTCGAGATTAACCCTTCACCCACGGTAACGGCTACAGTTCGTTATGAGACGCTCAACGGGACCGCACAAGCCGGCACCGATTATGTTCCTGCCTCGGGAGTACTGGACTTTTCGCCTGGAGATACGTCGAGATCTTTTCAGGTACAAACTCGTTCGAGGAGCACGTTTGTAGGGGACAGAACAGTCATCCTACGCTTGAGTGACCCAACCAATGCTGATCTCGATCCTGCTAGAGATGCGTCCGTATTAACCATATTGGAAGATCAGGTACCCACCGGAACCCCTAGAACGCCAACACCCGTCTTCGTGGATAAATATGAGCCAAACAATACCCTGGAAACTGCCTTTCCCACATCGGTTGGCGCCCCTGAACTTTGCGAAATTACATTATGGCCTTCTGGAGACATTGATTGGTTCCGGTTCACCGTTAAAGATGACGATGCTTATGAGGCCCTAACCTTGGACCTTTCTCCAGGGCTGGACACAGTTCTGACGGTTTATGATAACCAGGGAAAGGTTGTCGACACCAATGATGATTTTGAGTTTGGTAGCCTTGCCTCAAAAGTTGAGTTCACGGCCAAAGCAAGCGGGACTTACTACGCCCAGATCGTCAACAAAGATGGTAGTGATACGGCTAACAAGACTTACTGTTTCGAGGTGAACCAGGTTCAAGGAACGGCCACACCAACTCCCTTGCCAACCACCACCCGCGTGCCTGGGGCTGATATTTGTGAATATAACGGCGATTTCGACTCTGCCTGCCTGATAGGTGCTGGCGATACATTCGACATGAACTTCGTGCCGATTTGGGGTGAAGGTCCGGATAATGATTTTTATCGCATTTGGGTAAAACCCGGGCTATTTTACAATTGCGAAACATTTAACCTATCCAGCGTGAACGATACTAACATGATCTTGTACGATCAGAACCAGAACGGGATCGGCGGCAACGACGATAGGGCGGTAGGCGACTTTAGTAGTCAAGTGAGTTTCTTCGCCAGTTATACGGGCTGGCTCTATATTCTAGTCGGACCAGTCGCACCACCGGAATATGCTTTATCATTTTTGTTCACCTATAGCTTAAGATGTACGGAGACAATCACCACACCCACGGCGACGCCCGCGCCAACCCGGCCGCCTTCCTCATTTGTCCCCAAGCCAGCTACGACAACACCCTCTCCTTCTCCTTTGGAAGAGACGCCAGTTTTTACGACTACTTCCGTAGTCGCAACTCCGACGGCAACTCCTAACGTTCAGGTCCAGCCCTTGCCGACAAACACACCCATGGCAGCGGCCGGCCGTGAGATCAGTTTTGAGCTCACTGTTTACTACGATTCAAATCTGAATTTCACGCCTGAATTGACAGAGGGAGTTGAAGATGTCGGGGTTGCTATCTATGACAACATGACCAATGAGTTATTGGCCTTTGGTTATACCAATGAAGCAGGTACCATTCGTTTCAGCTCATTGACCGTCACTGGCATGATCCGGATTTCCATACCATTTCTACAGTTCAACCAGATCGCGACTGGTGATTCTAACGTCTTCATACGAGTTTCCCCCTTCTTGCGGTAAGGATTGAATCCGTAGTCTTATTCTAGGAGTGGCTTGGTGGCCGACACCCCTGACGATGTAAAAGTTGAAGCGCCAAATCCAGGTAATTCAAGTGACTCCGAATCACGCCTGCAATCACTCCTCTCCGAAAGAGGCCCGTTGATTATTGCCATTGGAGCAACGGTTGCCAGCCTGGTTTTGATTTGTTTATTTGCCGTTCTCTTGATTCGAAATCAGGACTCGGTAGAGGCTACACCTACCCCAGTTCCCGATAGTGATGTAGAGGTCGATACAGATACCTTCCCATACGAGGCCATCAGCGAATCGGGATCGATAACCTTAACGCTGGAAACGCCGATCTTTCTCGACGTTGCCGGTTCGCAATTTTCGGTGCAGGCCGAAGTGTTACCAGCCGAAGGGGCCTGGACGCCACCAACGGTAAATGAGGCCTCTGTCGCCTGGGTCTATGGTAGCGTCATTAACTACGTCTTTGGGCTAGATGATACTAGTGAGAATCAATCCTTACTCGAACAGCTTGTTGTCGGCGATGAAATCATATTGACCACTCGTAGTGGAAACAGCTCAACCTTCATCGTGAGCAGTCGAAACGAGGTTGCTAGCGATAATAGAGAGATTTTCACCCAACGGTCGCCGGGCGTCACTCTGGTTCTTATTGAGGAAAACCCACAGGATTCCAGATTAGTGGTCCAGGGTCGATTCGTTTTGTCTGATTCCCAGGATGAAGTTCAGGCCGGCCGGGTGGTCGAGATGGGAGAGACGGCACAATTAGAGAGCCTGCAGATCACGGTAACCGGTGTCAGCACACAATATGATAGACCAGAAGTGCCAGCGGGTTTCGCCGTGTTCCATAT
>Ga0209536_100002202_pt1 | contig 31728 bp, 40 predicted proteins | sample DeeMarSeWOR28_12_FD_187461 | JGI IMG/M metagenome (GOLD analysis project Ga0209536, IMG submission 187461) | Marine sediment microbial communities from White Oak River estuary, North Carolina - WOR-2-8_12 (SPAdes) (version 2) | ecosystem: Environmental > Aquatic > Marine > Intertidal zone >... | reverse complement strand
CCGATCCCATCGAACCCGGCTGCGCTTCCCGTTGCGCCGTTGTTTGACCCGATGTTGGGGGATACGAGTGACCAGATGGCGCTCGCCCCCTGGGTACCCAAGCGCGCCTCCTGGAACGAGTACCTGTGGAACCGAGCGGACGTGGAGAACGAGCTGGGCAACTACGGTCGTGAGGACTACTTCAGAAAGAAGCGCAAGATGGGGCGGACGAAGCCCCTCGACTTCATGGAGGAGATTCTGCTGAAGCTGGCGCTGCAGGACCGGGCCCGCAAAGAGAAGGGCGTCCCGACGCTCCGTTCCGGGCCGGGGGAGCAGGAGTTCCAGCGCGAGCGGTACATCGAACGAACTCAGGACCCGAAGAAGAAGCAGATGTTCCGGGAGCAGGTCGACAAGATGGGTCAGTACAGACAGGACTGGAGCGGGAAGACCCCCACCATTTTTCAATAGAGAGCGAAGACAAGCGACCCCTCCGAGGGCGCGGAAAGGGCCAGAGCGATGGCCAGAACGGTTCCGGGGCGACGTGTAGTAGTCGCCGAGCAGATTCTAAAAGACACCGCCGCCGCAGTGGCCGCGAAGGACTTCGACCGCCCGGAGCCAGCGACTCGACCTTCGGTCGGGGAGCGGCGCCGCCTTAGCTACAAGGAACGCCTAGAGCGCCGTCTTGAGATGGCTGACATGGCCCTCGAAAAGTACGAGGTGCGGCTGGGCAACGGCGAGCACCTTGAGCCGGAAGAGGAGCGCCTGTTCCTGGCTCACCAGGACAGCATCCGTAAGCTGGAGAGTACGCTATTCCAGCTTGAGGCCAAGGACAAGGGCGGGGATAACAAGACCGAGGTAGAGCTGGCGCTCGACCTGATCGACGCGGGCTGGACGTTTGACGACGCCTGCCGGGCGTTTCAGCACAACCCGAACATAGCGACGAAACTTAGGGAGGCTCTAGATGAGCGTGAGTGACAACTCGAACATCCGGCCATTCACGTGGGGGGACCGGAAGTACGTATTACAAAGCTGGTTGTACGACTATCAGGAATCCCCGGCAATGAAGTTTCCGGGTTTGGTCAATGACGATTACTTCGGGTACGAGCATGATACGATCGCTATGCTCCTCGAACGCTCGACTAAGGCTGGGGCCGCCTACCTGTGTTGCGAGCCCGGGCGCAACCATCTTTTCCGTGGGTTCCTCATCGCGGACCCGTTCGAGAACCTTCCGTGTATTCACTTCCTGAAGGTGAAGAAGGGCGCGCAGGGCCAGGGTGTTGCGACCGCACTAATGGAGAGGTTCTACGCGGACTTTGGATACACCAAGGGGCAGAACTGTATATACACTTACGGCACCGCCGACATGAAGAAGCCGTGGGTTCGGGATTCCATGAAGCGGTGGGGAATGGTGTACCTCCCGTGGCTGATCGGGGACATCAAGGTCTCCCAGGTGACTGGTGACGCGAAGTAGAACCGAGATGGACCCAAAGGTCCGTTCGGCACTTGAGCAGGCGGCTAAGCGCGGAGGCAGGGTCGCCAAGCTGGACTGGGAAGAGATCATGTTCGGTCCCCAACGGGACTTCATCAACGATCCTTCCCGACTCAAGGTGGCCTGCTGCTCAAGGCGAGCGGGAAAGTCACACGGGGTTGCGCTGGCGCTCCTGAAGGCGGGGTTCGAGCATCCGGGCTCTTTCCCCGTGTACATGAACATGAACAGGGCGAGCGCCAAGGTTATCATCTGGCCTGCGCTGCGCGACATAGACCGGAAGCTAAACCTTGGGTTGCGGTTCGATAACGTCACCAGCAACGTAAAGCTGCCGAACGAAAGCACCATTCAGATCTACGGTGTTGGCTCACGGCGAGAGATGGACAAGGCCCGAGGCGGAAAGCCGCCAGCGGTCTGTCTTGACGAGGCGCAGAACATGGGCCAGGACATGCTGTACCTGATCAACGAGATCTTGCTGCCGTCCACCGCCGACTACCAGGCGTCAATCATGGTAACGGGCACGCCATCGAACAACAGGCACAGCCCCTTCTACAAGATCGCGAACGGGGGAACGCTAAGCAAGGAGAGCACGCTCGGCTGGTCGGTCCACCACTGGACAATGGCCCACAATCCGTACATCCCGGACCCGGAGGGAGAACTGGAACTAGCGCTCGCCGCTAACGGCTGGACACGCAACACGCCCGCCTTCCGCCGAGAGTTCTTGGGGGAGTGGGTCTTCGACACGCACCGCGGGTGCTTCGAGTACCGGGAAGGGATGGTAGTGCAGCGGTTCCCGGAAGAAGATGCTGACGACTGGAGGTACATCATCGGGGTCGACCTCGGGACGGAGGACCCCTGCGCGTTTACAGTCCTCGCATACAGTCGGAAAGTCGCTAGGACATACGTCCTGTGCTCCTACCGCGAAAACGACTTGACCGTTCTCCAGGCTGGTACCGAGATAGAGCGACTCATGCAGCGCTTCCCACGCTATAGCCATATCATAGTTGACTCCGGCGGACAGGGCGCGGCCTTCATCAAGCAGTGGAAAACGACTCACCCCAATATCCCTGCCCGTCCAGTCAAAAAGGGCTTTGACAGTGTCGACATGGGCATTTCGATTATCAATGCAGATATACGGGCGGGAAAGGTGTTCTTTGTCGAGAGCGGCTGCACGGACCTGCTCCACGAGATGGCCGAACTTCAGTGGGACGACAAGTCGCTCGAAATGGGCAAGCGCATCATCAAACGTGGGTGGGAGGACCACGCCTCCGACAGCTTCCGGTACGCCTACACTCGCGTGCGCACGCACGACAATCAGGGTTTCGTCCTTGACGACACGCCAAGAGATGAACGGGAACGGCAGAAGCGGCTCCATGACCAGCTTAGGGCGAGGGAGCTGAGTGGGAATCCGCGGCAGCGCGAGCCCGAATGGGTTCGTCTTGGGAAGTGGAAGAGGCCCGGGCGTCGACCCTTTTGACTAGCGCGTGCAGCGCGTGAAGGGCATCTAGTTCCTGCCTCCGGGTCTTCTGAATCCCGTTGGTGTACTTGGCCGCCCTTTTGATCACGGCCCACTCTTCGCTAGTCAACTCCATAGAAACCCTCAAACTCGTCCATTGGGGAAAAGAAAGCAGCACGGGCCTCCCCTGTCCCGAGGGAGGCCCTCAAAGGCCGCTGACCCGACGAAGAGACGTCATGCTCTGTGGGTCTACTCCCAAGGAAGACTGGTCCTCTCAAGGAAGCATGTCCCCATTTTAGCGCACCCCAAGCCTTTTGTCAAGACCTCCGCAACCGATATACCTGTTTTGTAGATGGCAACCGACGCGCTTCTAGAGTCGGGTTCTCCGTGGTGGGCTGAAAAGACCAAGACGAAGGCCCTGTCCCCACTTCTGGCTATCTATAAGTACTTTGTGTCGGAAGACGCCCCGCGTCTTCAGGCGTACAATGCTTATTCGAGGATCTACCTGAACAGAGACATCGCCAACAGCGACTACCTGGCAAACTACTCCGCCGCGTGGAACGTGGAGGATAACGCATACTCCCGCGTGCCTGTCAATGTTGCGAAGGTCATGGTGGATAGCGCGCACGCGAAGGTGACGCGCCAGAACCCTCGCCCGGTGTTTGTCACGCACGCTGGGAACCACACCCTGGAGAAGAAGGCTCGGCAGATGCAGAACTGGGTCGAGTTCTGCGAGCACCTGGGAGACGTCCGCCCAATCAAGCGCTCCGCCGCACTGGACGGGTTCATCTACGGCACCGGCCTTGTGAAGACAGCGGCGCACCCCGTAGTCGACGAAGTAGAGAACACCCGAATCCACCCAGCCGACGTGTTTATCGATCCCGTGGAGGCCGCCAGCAACGGTAGGCCCTCGCACCTTTACCAGCGCGCGTTCGTCAGCCGAAGCCGTCTCGCCGCAATGTACCAGAAGCACAAGGAAGCCATCCGTACTGCTGGTCGCATTTCCGAAGACCCCTACGTCTGGCACCGCCAGCGGCACACGCTCGCAAACATGGTCGAGGTTATTGAGGCGTGGAGGCTACCATCGTTCGAGGGGGCGGGAGACGGGAAGCACGCGATCGCGATCGATGGCGCGCTGCTTGAACTCGAAGACTATGAGGACTGCACCTTTCCCTTCTCTGTGTACCGCTGGAAGGAAGACCCGACAGTTGGATTCTGGGGAATCAGCCTCATCGAAGAGCTGCTTGGCTTGCACTTTGACTTCAACCACACGATTCGAAATATCGAAGAGTGTATTGACAGTATGCCTACACCGTTCATTCTTATCCCGGAGGGCGGAAACGTCTCGGAGGGTAAGCTCGGGAACGTAAACGGTATCGTCATCAACTACGCCGACCAGCGGCCAACATTCGAGCTGCCCCCGAGTGTTCCCGCGGACGTCGTCGCCTATGCGTCAACAATCTGGGAGAAGGCTTTGCAAGTCTCCCGGCTTCTCAGCCTTTCGATGCCGGAGAGCACGGGGGGTCAGTTCGAGACTGGGCAGGCCGTTCGGGATTACAACGATATCCAGGCAACGGAACTCGCACCGCAATATGAGGAGTTCGAGCGCTTCAACGTAAAGATTTACGAGGCGCAGGTTAGGGCTGGTCGAAAGATCTACAAGCGCAATCCGGCATTCACGGTCGTGATGCGCAAGGACAAGTATACCATCGAAGGTATTGACTGGAAGGAGATCGACGATCCACGCAAGGACTCGTTCGTGATTCAAGTCTTCCCGGCCTCCTCCCTGTCACAAACCCCAGCGGGAAAGAAGAGCGACGTTCTCGACTTCTTCAACGCGGGCTGGCTCGACAGCGGCGAAGCGATGGCCCTTCTCGACTTCCCCGATCTCGATCAGTACAAGTCTCTCAGGAACGCAGCTCGCGACAACGTGAAGCGCATTCTTGAGCAGATGCTTGACGAGGGAATCTACGAAGCTCCGGAGCCAACTCTAGACATTCGACTCAGTATGAAGATGACGCAGATGTTCATCAATCGAGCGCAAGCGATGCGTGTTCCCGAAGAGCGAATCAGCCTGCTGCGCCGCTTTATGCGCCAGCTCAAATCGCTGAACGATCAGGCGGAAGAAGCTACTCTCCTGCGGGCACAGGGCATGGGGTCCTTGCCAGCGGGCGGGCCACCCCCGGTAAGCCCGGATGGGTCGTCACCAACAGCGATTTAGGACAACCATGAGCGAACTAGCAGTACAAGCAGAACCAACCCCCGCGCCGGAGGCAGAAGCCGCACCGGTTAGCCGCGCAGAACAGGTCGAGGCCGCGTGGACGAAGGCGAACGAAGAGGGCGCAGCCGAAAAGGCAGAGCCGGAAGTCACCGCGAAGAGCCTGGAAGAGAAGCCGGAGCGACAAAGCGTTTCCGGATCGATCCGAGAGTTTATCCGCTCGCACCAGCCGAAGGTAGCAGAACCTACCGGCCTTGAGGCAGAGGTGCAGCAGCTCCGTGCCGCGCTAGACCAGATTGCGTCGCGCGGGAAAGAGGAACCACAACTTTCGAAGGAAGAGGTTCTACTACAGAAGTTCGAAGAGCTGCAGGCCCAACAGGCGGAGCAGCTCGCACGAGAACAGGAAGCCAAACAGCAGGAGGCTTTCGAGCAGCAAGTTGCTGCACTACGCGCCGGAGCGCTTGAGAACATCAACGCCGTCGCAGAAACAGAATACCCCGGCCTCGCGGCCTTGGAACAGCAGGAGACTGTAGTCAACGCGCTATTCCAAAGGCTTGAAGAGGGCGTGGAAACTAGTGAAGACGAGATCGCGAGCGAAGTGGAGAATGGGCTGCGTGAGATTTACCAAAAGCTACATGCAGTCTACAAAGACTCCATCCCTAGTGAAGCACCTAAGGCAGCGGGCGAACGCCAGATGACCCTTTCACCGGGCCTTTCCGGGGCCGACTCTGAACCAGACCTGTCAACGATGACGCGTCAGGAGAAGATCGACTACCTTTGGAATAAGTCCAAAAACTCGTAACAACCAACCTAAACAGGATATATAATGGCTTTTACTGCCACTACGTCCGCCAACTACGCAGACTTCCTGAAAGAGCTGTATCGAGGGTCGACTGTCGCTGACTTGTGCTACGACACGAACGCCGTCTTTGCTCTCATGAAGAAGAACCCGAATACTGGCGGGACCAAATACATCAAGCCCATCAAGTTCAGCTTCCCGAACGGTCGCGGTGCAGACTACGTGATTGCGCGTGGTAACACCTCAGCTCCGGATCGGACTCGCTGGGAGATGGACTGGACTAACCACTACGTCGTTGCTGGCGTAGACAACAAGGCGATTGAACTTGCTTCGGGCGCAGGCCGCGACGGTTCGTTCAAGGACCTGCTCGTGGACGAGGTCGACGGCGCGCATATGGCGTTTGCTAACGACATCGAAATCGAGCTTCACCAGGACGGCACGGGTACTCGTGGCGTCTGCACCAGCATTGTTGGCGGTGGCGACGGCTCCTTCGGTAGCCCCGCTGCGGGCCAGGTGCAGGTCGGTCTGGGACAGGCTGTCAACTTTGACGTTGGCATGTTCGTCGTGCATCTAAGCTCGGCGGACGCTCTCCTTGACGCTGGCGCTCCGGTGCAGGTCACTAAGGTGGACTATGCTAATGACCTAGTCACCCTCAGTGCTGACTTCACCACTGCGTTGGCCGCTGGTCAGAAGCTCGTTCTGCAGGGCGACCAGAATGCGAAGGCGAAGGGTCTGAAGGCATGGCTTCCTGGCTCCGGCGTCGGCGCAGCTCTGTTCAACGGCGTCGATCGATCTGTCAACCCCACTCGGCTTGCCGGTGTGGATGGCGTGATCGGTACGACTGGTAGCTTGCTCATTACTGACTCCATGGTGAACACGACCGCACAGATCATCCGACAGGGTGGTCGTCCGAACCTTGCTCTCATCAGCGCTGCCGACTGGGCAGACCTCGCTCTTGAGACTGAGGCTCGCGGTCGATACGCCAAGGTCAGTGCAACCAGCGGCACAGTGTCCTTCTCGGGCATCGAAGTCGCAACCGGAGCTGGCTCCGTCCCCGCTGTGGCAGACCGTCACACGGAAGACAACCAGGCGTACGTTCTTGACACGCGCAAGATCGAACTGTACTCCACCAACGCTCTCCCGTCGTTGTTCAACCGTGATGGTAGCTTCTACCACCGCGAGCTGACCGCCGACGAGTTGAGCATGTACCTCTACGGGTTCTACGGGCTTTCCATTCAGGAGCCTGGTAGCTGTTCGTGGATTCAACAGGTCTACTAGCATGACTTACCCCCCGGTTCGCCGGGGGGTTCCCCTATTTTTCGGATAGACATGGCAACCAATATCACGCTCACCGATTTGATCACGCACGTACGGGAACGCTCGAACATGGAGCGCTCGAAGTTCGTAACGGATGACGAGATCAAGCACTACATCAACGATGAGATCTTCGATCTCTACGCCAAGATGGTGAACGTGGACGACGGGAAGCTCTTTGCTACCGTGTCTCCGACTCTTGTGCAGGTGGGCAATAACGCCTACCAGCTACCTAGTGATTTTATGCGCGTCGTGGACGTCAACATCTACGCCTCTTCGCGCTGGGTTCCCGCCTACGAGGCCGACCCACAAGACTACCTTCGTCTTCAATCGCAGCAGTACGTCGGAGACTACGACGTGCAGTACTACCTACGGCTGAACCAAACGGCCGGAAGGTACGAGATCTTCCTCTTCCCGGCGAAGGACGTCGAGAACATTGGCGTGCGCTACATTCCCGAGGCACCTCGACTTACGCTTGGCTCGGACACCCTCAAGTGGCCAAGTAACTGGCACGAGCCTGTGGTCGTTGGTGCGGCCCTCAAGTGTCTTGAGAAGGAAGAGAGCGAATCCTCGCATTTGCACATTGCGAAAGACCGATCTGTAGCCCGCGTGCTAAAGGACGTTCGGGCACAGGCCGTGTCTGAAGTGAAAACGATTCGTCAGATTGCGGGGCGCAATCGCCGACGTCGTCGGTATCCGTATGGCGGCTACTAATGGCGGACTTCACTAAGCTCGGGTTCGACCGCCTTACTGGCAACATTGCTCGTGCGGTGAACCAGCCTACGGGAAGGCTTGTGACTGGCGACATTACGCGCGGTGATGTTGTGGAGGTGAACCTAAATATTGCATCGACCGGGAGCGCTTCCGTGAAGCCGAGACGCACTGGCGCTATTCTGATCGGGGCCTCGTTCACCGGAAACGGGGAGTACCGATGGGAAATCAATAGCACGGTCTTGACGGTGACTGCAAACGCGGACCTAACTGGCACCTTCACTTTTTGGGTCTTCTAATAATGGCACTCAAGAGAGCAACAAAGTCGGTACCACTCACTGGCGGAACTACGGAAGAGGCGCAGGACTTCGTACTTGAGCCCGCCGGGATGGCCTTTGTGAAAAACGGGCGCTACCCCGCTACCGACCGTTGCATCAAAGCGCGGAGCCTCAAAGAAGGTGTTGTAACTGGCTACTCTAACTTCACGAATGACCTATACGGTTCGTGGGGCTATGGGAATAAGCTAGCTCTTGTTGGGAACAACGAGGTGAGCTACTCGCGGGACGGCGGAGCTTCGTGGGAAGTGGAGACGCAGAAAACGGACCTTCTTGGGATCGAGCGAATCCTGACGACAGCGGAACAGGCTGGAGGTCACGCCTTTTCGTGGGCACCAGTCGGCAACTATACCGCCGGAACGCTCCCATCGTACGAAGTGTACGGATACGCCGTCGCGTTCGAGCGGATAACGCAAGTACACGATACGAACTCAAACACGCGTGACGTTGTTATTCAGGCTTACGACAGCGACGGTACGCTTCTTGAGGAACAGGTGCTTGCGAACTGCAACTCCCCAAACGTGAAGCCCGCAGACGGATATGCGGTTGTTTGGTACTCGACGTCGGGAGGGGTGCTCAAGTCGAGGCTTGTGTTTCACGCGGCCAACGACGTGTTCATCGGTGGGGAGCAGACTAGCTCAGCTGAGAGCATTCAACAGTTTTGTCAGATCTACGACACCGCAACAGAACAGTGGCAGCTATCCGGGGCTGGGCAAAACTTTGGTGCCATGCGTCTTGGGTACTCGTACGACATGAAGGCCAACAACGCTGCGCTCGTTGCTTTCAATAGGGTCGAGTCAGCAGACGGCGTAGTTGCGTGGAAGGAAGACAACGGCACCGGTCGGATTCGCGTAAGAAGGCACACGGCGGGAACGCTAATCGACAACTACGTCGAGGTGGCTATAGATAACGCAACGTACTCGCACCAAGTTCTTGACGTCACGCAGGACTTCGCGTACGCCTATGTTCTCTATGCGCGCATCAATAAGAGCACCGGAGAGTCAGATCTATACTGTTGGCGAGCAACGCTTGGGACTTTCGGCGGAGGGCCGTCAAGCTCTTTCGCAGTCAACTTGAAAGCGGTGCAGGATGCTGTATTCGTCAACGGGTCCGTCAGAACCGACACTGACCGTAACGCCTGGATCGCTGTAACAAGAGCGGACGGGAATCCGCTGCAGACCATATATGATACGTTCGGTGGACATCGGATCGAATGGTTCCGCATTCCAGCGGGGGTGTGGGACGTGACAACCACTACCGATCGGGAGGGCATCCTTCATTCCCATCGGCTAGTATCCAACATCGCGATAGACACGAACGTTGTAGGCGCAGATGAGGATGCACACTTCTGTGCGCAGCAGTGGGACAACTGGAACCCGGACACGACCGGTTCTGGGTTTGGTGTTGAGACGGCGCTGCCTGGCATTGTCCCAACACACAAGAAGCCTGTTACGACACTTCTTATTCGCCCCTACTATGATGCCAACACACGCAACGTCCCGATCGCATCGTTCGATGCTGGACAGTCTAAGGGAACGATTGCCGGGCTGGACGAGCAGAGCATTCACAAGAATGGCGACCTGTACTATTTTAGCAATCGCTCCCCTGGGTCTTCCGCCTACAACCAGTTTTGGTACGGCAACCGAGTGCTTCTCACGGCTTCCGATGAAATCTATTGGCTACAGAAGTCGGCGGCCCCCGTATATGGCGGCCCCAGCGATCCTAACGCAGATCGGCGCAGATCGATTCTTCCCGGCTCTGCCCGCTTCGCGCTCTACTATCTAAACTCCACAGTCCCAACAAACGTTGCGCTATTCCCGGATGGCATGCTGTTGGGTACCTCCGCCCCGACCTGGTATGATGGCACTACATACGTAATGGAGGCGCACCCCTTTGACTCGCCGGAGATTGTGGGGGCCGTGGAAAAGGGCGGAACAAACGCCGTCACGTTCATGGCGTACAATCCTCTTCCCGGCAACGATGCTATCCCTAAAGCGTACAACGCCGTAATAGGATTTTCCGACGCAAACGGCCGAGTGCACAGAAGTGCGCCAAGCACGACCATCTACCTCGGGAATATGACTCCGACCGAGTCCAATGCCCCAACAGTGACGCTTTATGTCACGCCGCCCGTGTCCATGAACCGACTGGGCACGAACTACTTTGTAGAGATTTACGAGTCTCTCAGCGGAGAGGCTCCGCAACTGGCCGCCACAAAAGCGATACCTAGATTGGATGGATCAGCAAGGCTTACAGTAGAGTTTCTAACAAACATAGCACCAGCCGGGGGTGTCGCTACCCACAGTCTTTTGGATTATCGAGGCTCGAAGATTCTTTACACTGACGGCGGGGTACTGGCTGCGGACCCGTGGCCGAACTTTGACATAATCGTGAAGAGCGGTCGACGACTATTCGCTCATTCCATTTCCGATCCCAACACGATCTACTACTCCAAGACGTTCGAGCAGAACGTTGCTCCGGAGTTTAGCGCATCCCTTACTGTGACGCTCGGTAACGAAGTGATCACCGCTATGGGCACGATCGACGACAAGGTCATTCTCTTTACGGAGGACGGCTGCTGGGTAATGAGCGGCGTGGGCCCAGACAACACCGGAGCAAACGGAGACTTCTTCGTTGAGAAGCTGCCCTTTACCGCGGGCTGTGTCGAGCAGCGGTCCGTACTGTCATATCAAGACGGCCTTGCATTCTACTCCTGCACCAACAATGAGTTCGTAGCGATTACGCGCGACCTGCTCATGGTCGATATTGGTGAAGCCATCAAAGAAATGAGCGGGGGTATCACGACCATCCTTGCCGGTGCAGTGGTCGCTGCGGAGGAAGAGCTGCGGTTCTACTGCGATTACACGCAGCCGCAAAGGGAAGTGGCCGTCAGTAACCCAACGGGGACTAGGTTCCAGCCGCCGCGCGCATACCTAACAAAGAACACGCCGGGAACGATCAATAACGTTATCTTTGCGTACAACTTCAAGTACCAGAAGTGGAGCATTCGAACCATTGACTTCGCAATGTCCAACGGAATCCTGCGAAACGGGGTTATCGTGTACGGCAAGGATCGCTTCGGCCTGATCAGTGCGTCCTACGTGTTCCGCGAAGAGATCGACGGGGAGTACCGGTTCAGCGATAAGATGTACTGGGAGACCCCGGACATCAAGGTGAACCAGCTTCAAGACTTCGGAAGATTCTACAGCGCTACCATCCTCGGGAAATACCTATCGTCGTGGTCCGATACCGGGTCTGGGGTAGAGTCGGGCGACTTGCAGGTTGTGGTCCGCTACGACTACGAGGGTCCGGACGCGACTGTCGACACGCACCTTTTCCGTGCCAACGTAGACTTTGACCCGGCCAACGGCCAGTCCCTTCAGCTAGAGATCCCAATCACCAACCAAAAGTGCCAGTCTATCAAGTTCGAGATCTCCGAGGTGGCTACAACCAAGCTGGAGGTTTTTGAGCCCACTTACACTACAGGACAGGGATTTGAGCTTGTTGCTATTGACCTTCACTACGGGGCGAAGGGCGGGAGCGCGAGGCTCCCGTCTAGGCGGAGACGATAATGGCTGACGGGAAAGGCGCAGAGATTGCAGCCCAAACACTGTTTACGGCTTCGGCGGCGGCGAACGCCATCCCCGTTGCTGGTGTGTTTGTTTCCGCAGGCCTTGCTATCGCCGGTCTCCTTACGAAGCTCTTCGGCGGGAAGCGCCAGAAGAAGCGAGCAGAGGAGCGGGAGGCTAGGCAGCGCGTGGTTGACCAGAACAAGGCGTACTTCCAGCCCGGACAATCCTCTACCTCGGGAGGCATCGGGGTAAGTTCTGGACAACAGATCGGCTCCACAGCGCCGGTTGCGCAAGCCAGCACCCCAGTCTTCAACAGCTACGGCGGCGGCAGCGCCCCCACGGTACAGCCTGTGCAGCAGGTCGTAAACTCGTACACGGGAATGAAATAAATGATTGACGTCGGTTCACTTGTGTCCTCCCTCGTTGGTCTAGGGACCAAGGTCGCGGGAGCGGTCCCCGGGATGAAGAAGGCCAGGCGGCCAAACACGGCGCGCGAGGTTGCTAGAACGGCGGGCTCTCAGTTTGGTAAAGCGGTGGGGGCGGCGCAGACCGGGCATGGTGCTTCCCGTGGCCTCGCTCTTCGCGAAGGGCTGCGGCAGGGTGTCGCTGCGGCGGGAGAGACCGCGCAAGCCATGAGGCAGGCGGCGATGGCGGACGAGCAGGTATACCAGCAACGCCGAGACCAGCGCGCGGAGAACATTTCCAGCTTTACCCAAGATCTTGCGAAGGGGCTTGGGGACATGGCGGCCCAGCAGATCGGACCAAAGAGCGCGGAAGCACCCGGCACGTCGCCAGTCGGAATGAAGAGTGGGCAAGGCACCGCCTTCGAACAGGCCAAGCAGACCTTGCCGGACGCGACTCCCGATCAGGCCAGTATCCTGGACAGCGGGCAGCTTGGGATCGGTGCGGACGAGATCAAGGCGGAAATGCAGCTCGCGGGGGAGCAGGCGGGCCAGCCCGTCCCTGCAGAGCAGATCGGACCAACCGCGGCTTTCCAGGTCAACCCGACGACGAAGCTCCTTGAGAGCATGCCCCCGAGGCTCGCTCCCGAGATCGAACAAGGGCTCGCCGACAAGCTGCACATGGAGAACCTAATGCTGGCTGAGGCGGAACGCCTCGGGCTAGGCTTGGAAACGATGATCCCGAGAATCAAAAGACGCCTCGGGCTTCGTCCCGGACAGGGCTCTTCGAACCCGTTTGGTGTTTCCCTATGGGACGAGGGGGCTCAATAATGACGACACCAAAGAACAGGGCCGCCTCACGCAAACCACCAATGTCGGTTCCAACGGAGCTGCCCATATTTCAAAGCGGGGCGGAGCCTCCCGTTCCGCTTCCTCGCGGTGGCGTGGGCTCGTTGCCTCCCGGAGCGAACCGTGCGGGTGGCGTTAGTACTACTACCGAAGCGGATGCCCCAGAGGCCGACATCTTGTCAGAGAAGCCCGGATGGGGAACCGTCGACACGGGCGTCGGGCAAAGCCAGAGGGTTGTCGGGAAGACTGGACGCCCCCCAGTACCTGGCCCTAAAACGGGGGATGGTAAGTCTCCGTGGACCGCAACCGCCACCGTGGAAGGCACTACGCCTCCGGACGTTGCGTACGGCATAGCGGCACGAGAAAAGCGCATCCACGACGCAGAAACGCTGCAACACCTTGTAGACATGCGCGCCTCGGGAGCCAGCGAACAGCAGATGATGGCGTGGGCGCAGCTGAATGACAGTGACGCGGAATCCGCCCAGCTGGTCGCCCAAGAGCACTTCCCGAGAATGCGCGAGAAGATCCGCAAGTTGCAGCAGGATGTTGACGATGCGCGCTCAATGAAGATCAACCCGTTTCACTGGCACGAGAGCATCGGGCGAGGAGGTAGGGTAGCTGCGGCGTTTGCTGCACTTACTGGAGGCTTTGCCGCTGGTAAGACTAACCCGAACACCGCCATCAAGATGATGGAGAGCGCGATCGAAAGAGACATTGCCGCACAGCAGCAGAACATTCGAACCACCTTTGAGGCGCTGAAAACTCAAAAAGGGATGCTGGCTGACGAGCGGGCACTGTACGACGAGCAGCTAAACTCTATCAATCAAATCCGCGCCATAAAGTATGCGGGCGTCGTTGCGCAGCTTCAAGCCGCCAAGCAACACGCCGTTACAGAAGCCCACCACTTGGCTATACAGACGTCGGAAGATCACTTCGAGCTAAAGCTACTACAGGCCATTGCCGCCGCGGAGAAAGAGGTTCTTCGCTTGGAGCTGGACGGCCCGCTCCGGAACGCGCAACAGCTTTCCGCGTACAAGCAGCAAATCGCTCAATACCAGGAGATGTTGCAGTCTGGTCCGCGGGGCGGAATAACTGTACCTACAGAAAAAGTTTCTACACTCACTGGAGACACCGTTGGCCAAAGGCCGGAGGCGACGATTCAGATGGCGGCTGCGCCGTCCAGGGCGGCCTCTGTCGCCGCGCGAGGACCCAGGATGGGTCAGGGTACCGGCAGGGGTCCGCAAGGCCGGGAGACGGCGGCTGGTGCAATCCCTGAGGGCGCTGTGGCGCAGGATGCGCAGGGTCAGTACCTTGACGCGCAAGGGAACGTCATTCAGCCGGAGCCTAGGATGCCCGCTGAAGATAGGCGGCCGCTAACCAAGAAAGCGGTTGAAGACCCAGACATCCAGCTTCCGAAGCACGTTGCGCGGGAGGGTGGCTTCGCGAGAACGATTTCGAAGGACATCAACGAAAGCGTAGCGGGGCTTACGACGCTAGACCAAGCGGACGAAGACATCAAAGCGGGAAGGCCGATCCGCAATGGCGGACTTGGTGATGCGCGGGACGCCGAGGTTGTGGCTGCGTCTATCGAGTACCCGGACCCGGCCATGTACAAGGGCGGGGAAAACAACATCGACTACTTGCGAGAAAAGCAGCGTGTGGACTTCGTAAAGGGCTTCCCAGAATCGCTGGAGCGTCCCACCAAGGCTGGAGAAGAGCGCAACACAATCCGGGTCGGAAACATGACCTACACCCTGCAGGCCGGGTCAAGAGACCCCAAGACGTATGAGAGGGTTCGTGGGGAGGCCGTCAAGGCGGTACGTCTTGTCGATGGCCTCAACAACATGGCGAGAATCATCAAGCAGAAGGGTCTGTCCGGGATCTTCACTGACGAGGGCGGGATCAATATTCCGGGCATCAACACCAGCGACCCGGCAACACTCAAGATGTTCAACTACGCCATTGCGCAGGCCATGGGCTTTATCAAGCAGCATGACCCGACCGCGCGAATCTCCGACCAAGACTTGAAGGTCGGCGAAAAGGCGGCAACCCCGTACATGACAAAGACGGATGCGGCCATTGACTTCGTCCAAAGTCTTTGGAAGGGGCCACAGGACAACACGAAGCGAGAGCAGATTGGGCGCTTCCTGGGTGCTCTAGCGGTAGAGGCGGCCACAACGCTAATGTACGAGATCAGCAACGAGGTTGTTCCGTCCTACAATACACTGCTCGAACAGAAGAAGATCACAGAGGAAGTCTCACAGTTTACTCGACAAGCGCAATCGGAATAGAATGTCAGAACCCAAGCGCCAGTATACGGACGGGAAAAAGCAGTTCCTGATCACGGATCGCGAGGCTGCGGAGCTGAACAAGAACCGCCCGGCGTACCTTCCTCGAATCTCGCCAACCGACCCCAACACTAGAGTTCGTTCAACGTTCCGCAATGCAGAGGGCGAGCTTGTAGACGAGCTTCTGCCTTTCGAACAGGTCGAGCAGCGTGCGAGACTTGGTGAAAACGTCGTTGCAGACAAAGCGTCTATAGAGCAGTCCCGCAATGAGACAGAGCTGCGCGATAGGATGGCGATGGCGGACGAGGAGAACTTCACGACGCTCGTGAATGCTGCGCTCCCGTTCGGTCAGTACATGGGGAATCTCGCCGTAGGGGAGGACGCGGCAAACCAGGCGCGACAAGAACTAAGTGTCAACGCATTGCCCAACATAGTTGGAAACATTGCGGAGATGGTGCTCGGTGGTGTTGTCGGCGGGAAGGTCATCGGGGCCGCCGCAAAGGGCTTGCTCGGTGCCGAGCGGGCGTCAAAGCTAGGGGTTCAGCTAGGACTCCAGTCCCAAAGTGCGCTGGCGAAAGCCGGTCGCGTTCTGGCGACAGACATCGGTGCAGAGTCGCACTTCTACGTGCAAAGCGAAATGGACGTTGGCGGCGAGCTGGAGGCGGAAGAGTGGGCACGGCAAGTCGGTACTGGGCTTCTAATCTCCGCCCCGTTTGTCGGAGCCGCAGCGCTACGGGGCGTGGGCCAGAGCATTCGAAGGGCGGTCGGGCAAAGCAACGCACTCGGCATGCTGCGCACAGCGATGACGACCGGCGCAGTAGTGTCCCCACTAGGAAGCCTACAGGCTAAGAAGCTAGCGCGCGGTGCGGCAACCGCCGGACTAGTGAGCAAAGCCGGAAAGTTCTTTCGAGGAAGCAGGGCAAAGAAAGCGCTGACGCAGACGGACGAAATGACGCAGGTCGTTCGACAGCTCGACAACGACCTTATTGACTCGCAGCGACACATGCTTCCCGAAAAGCTAGACGGCATGGCTCCAGGCAAGCGAGCGACTGTTATCGAAAACTTCAAAAGGTATGCGGACGGGAACGTAGACTTCCTGGATGACGTCAAGTGGGGCACCGTCACAAAGAGAACGCGACAGATGCAGACGTCTGTTGACCAAGTGCGGCGCGCAACACTGTCAATGCACAAAAAGCTCCAGGGAAACTTTGTGGCCGACGTCAAGTTGCCCGATGCTGTTCGTGATCAGATCATAGTGCAGGCGAACCAGATCCTCAAAAGTGCCGGTGACGTGGGGCTGGCGGACGTTCGCAACGCGATAAAGCGCGGAATCACGGGAACGGACGATCTTGCCACTATGCACAAGGCGCTGTTTGAGGCGCGGGTGAACTCGCGATTTCGCCGTGGCGTGTCGCCCGGTGCTGACCAGATTGACGATCAACTCAGGGCGTTTCTAGAAGACAAAAAGCTGTGGCGTGGAGAGGCCGCAAAGAACGCCAAGCTAAACGAGGCGCTCGACGACGTTGTACAGGTATGGGACGATCTGGGTGATGTTCATATCCCGAAGTACCTGGAGGACATTGACATCAATGATGGACTAGCCCTCGGGAAGAACCAGACCAGCATTGATAAGCTGCGTAAATCAATGGACACACTTGAAGAGGCTAATCTTATTAGCCAGGAGCAGCGTGTCGCTATTGAGACTAATCTGGTGTCTGCTGGGGATGCGATACGGGAAGGAACCGAAGCGTACGCCGACGTTATCAAGATCAACCGGGCGCGAAAACAGGCGCAGGCGAAGCTGAAGAAGCAAAGAGATACGTATGTGGACGCCCCGGAAACGGCAGAGGGCTTCGCCGCTACCAAGCGGCTAGCAACACTAGAGACCGTAGCCGCTAAGGCGGAGTGGGCCGGGAAAATCCTAGATGCGTTCCTGTCTGACAAGCCGATGCGGGCAGCGGCCGTTGGGGCATCAGCGGTACACGCGATGAGCGTACAAGAAAAGTACGAAGTGTTCGACGAGATCCAACGCGAGCTTGTAAACCTCGCCGGGAATCCAGCGTACTTTATCGATAAGCTCGGGGCGCAGCTAGACCGCGGCGCACCATTCGATCCCATTGGCGTGAACGTAGCTGGACAGAAGGCGGCGAACACAATCTTCTACCTGCAGTCGCAGCTTCCGCCTCAAGACCAAACGGTCTTCGGGCGCGGTGTACCACAACCACTAAGTGCAGTGGAGGAGTTCCTTGAAAAGTGGGGGGCGGCATTCGATCCGATCTCTGTTGGGTACGAGGTACTTTCTGGCACCGTCACCCCAGAAATGGTGAACGCGGTCAGGGTAACAAGCCCGAAGCTGTATTCGGAAATGCAAGTCGACCTTGCGTACTCGCTCTCTCAGGTATCGGCAGAGGAAGCAAATCCTCAGGTTCTTGCCGCCGCAAACATCTTTATGGGTGGCTTGGATAACCTCTACTCCGGAGACTTCATTGCGAAGATTCAGAGCAGCTACGCGCAGACACCAACGCAAGACCAGGTGATCAACGGTCCGCGCAACAGGGTCAACAATCCGGGGGCTAAGAGTAGCATTACCACCTCACAACGACAGCAGAGTTACTAATGGCCATTGACAACATTTTCCCGCCAGTATCCTCCAGCATTGATCCTGGGGACTCCTTTTCTTTCCGCGTCGACGACACGTACACGACGCTGACTGTTGAGGTACAAACCGCTGGCGGATACGAGTACGCGTATGACACGTCGCTGGGTGGAGCGCAGGCGGGCTACTCCGTTGTGGTCGAAGACCTTGGAAGCAGGCACGAGTTCAGAGTGCAGCGTACCGCTGGATGGAACCTGTCCCCGTTCAACATCCGAGTAGTTGAGAACGAGACGGGGACCGAAGCAACCACCACCTCGTCCTATACACTTTCCGCACAGACTGACTTCCCGCAAGCGAGCGATCCGTACTACAACGCATTCGTTCCAGGGACAGTGACGCCGGGGACCGGCACAGGCGCTGTGACTGGTATCGGCGTTTGGAGGCTGACCACCTCAACGCCAACCGCGCAGCTCGTCAAGTGGGACACGCTGACTCCCGCGCTGGTGTCTCGCATTGACTTCAATGATGAGCGCGAGGGCGGAGCGAATGTAAACGGACTCCTTCTCGACAACGTGCGAACCGGAGACTGGCTCCTCTTTGAGCGGGCCACGTCGCCAACTACGCAGTATGCGTACTTTGAAGTAACCGCTGACCCAACATACAGCTCACCGGAAACGCAGTTCATAGGGCTAACCTACAGGGGCGGGATCGGGAGCTGGGTCGTTGGCCAGTCGCTTTCCGTCAAGCACATCAAGGGCGGTAGTGGGACTGCGGGGCTGTCGATAAAGACCGCAAGCTGGGTATTCGACACAAGCGAAACCACAACGCCGAGCAGCGGTAAGTTTAGCTTTGACAGCGATGCTGCCCCCACGAAAATGTACCTGAACAGAGTGAACCAGGCCGGGGACAACATGAGCTATGCCATTGAAAAATGGAGCGGCAGTCGGTTCAACATCATTGACCTGCAGAACGAGCTGCTAACCCTACAGTTTACGGCGGGAACCCCCGTTCTAGCCGGAAGCGTATACGAGATCCCATTCTCGTATGACGCCGGAAGCTCAGGATCATTTATCGACTCCCGCGAGTTCTACTTCGATCTTGTTGGCGTAGACAACGGTGCCGCCGCCCCGACTGACGAGCTTGGCTTCGGGATCGGGTACTGGATTCCACTAACTGGAGGTAGCTATACAACCCCAGGCGCGGGGGGCATCGGATTCGACGCTCCGGATATGGCGAGCACTACAGAGATCTACATTCACAAGCGTCAGTACCTAGACCCGTCTGGTGTCGATCACGATAGCATCCTGTCCACCCTAATGGCCGGGGACCAGATTATCCTTAGCGAGAAGTGGGACCCAACGGAAAGGGCCATCTTCACGCTGGCGGCGGACGCTACGTATTCAGATCCGTACATCCGGCTAAGCTCCGTAACACACGAGGACTCATCCCTAAACGTGTGGCCTGGGGTAGAGATGGGTCTTGCCATTGTGCGGCAACCGGGAGGTGCTGGCGGTGGAGCTACCAATGGGGATTTTGGTTCGTTCGAATACGACCCAAGTACCAGCGTATTCGTTGATCCAGGTGCGGGAAAGTTCCGGCTAAACAATGCGGACCCCTCGCTCGCCACGTTCATGTGTGTCAACACGAGCAACCTTTCCGGTGTTAGCGTAGCAGCAAAGATGCCGCTGCTAAAGGTAGGAGACTTCTTCTACCTCGAACAGACGGACAATCCGTCTATAGCCATTAGCTATCGGATCAACGCTGCTACCATTGCGCTCACGGGATGTTACCTGTACACCTTGACGGCTCAGGTATCTTCCACCGCGCTTATCACCTCTGGCAAAGACTTCTCATTCTCTACGACGACCACAGGTCCGAAGTTCAACAATACGGCTGCAGCCCCCACTGTAAATGACGACAGCTCCCAAGGCTACGCGGTGGGCTCTCACTGGTTCAGGACAGGGGCATGGGGTACTGGCTCGCTCTTCGTTTGTACTGACCCCTCTGTTGGCGCGGCGGTATGGCTAGGCTGCACGAAGACAAGTTTCGCGCCAACGTTCGGGGGCCGGTACATCAACTCATTGAACAACTGGGTCGGACACAGCCTTGCGTACACATACATGGATGGCGTCAACGCGACTACTACATACGGAACTGGGTCGGTCCCAGTCATTGGTACAATGTCCATTCTGCCGGCTGCCCCGTTCGATGGGATCATCCGAAGAATCTCCTACACAATCACAGCCGCAGCAACTACACAGGTGGGAACGGCCTCCATCTTTAGGCAGCAGACTACGAACGGGTCCCCAACGTCCACGATTACACAAGTAGGCGCTGGCATCTCACTAGCCGTGCCTGCCATCTCAAACATCTACAAGGTTGAGGAAGACTTGAACATCCCCATAAGCCGCGGGGACAAGTTCTTTTTGGCTAGTAAGGCTACGCTGAACCCAACAACGACGTTCCTAAACGCCACACTACTTATCGAGCAATCATAATGGCACAGTTCAAAAAGATCCTGCAGAACAGTTCTAGGGCGGTGCACCCCGAAGACTACATCAACGAGGCGCAGGGGGGCCGCTACGTCAGGCAGCGCAATCTTGTGCGCGCACAAAAGGTGGCGTACGTCGCGCTGACTCGCACAGGAACAACGTCTGTGGAGGCAAACGAAAATGTCATTCAGCTCTTTGCTTCGAACGCGGCGGCGGGCTGGGCGTACGAGGCTCTAGGCTCACGAGACCTTGAGAACGCTATCGCGGCAGACACCGCGTCCATTTGGCTAGACACCATCTACCCGGAGGGCGGAACCCAAACAATCAGAGACATCATATTGCGGAGGCTTGGCTAATGGCCGACATCATCATTACAGTCAACGGCACACCATGGACGCTCACCGATGATGGTGACGGAACTTACTCTATCGACCTCTCAGGTCCGGCCGCGAGGCAACCGCTCCGAGCGGAGCGCGACCGCTTGCTGGCGGAGCGACAAGAGGCGCTGGCGCTGCGTGACGAGGCTTCAGAGCGAAGGGACTTTCACATCGCGGGAAGGGACGAGGCGCTCGTCGACAGAACTTTCTACGTGGACTTATCCAACACGCTACTGGATAGGATAAATGAGATCCGCGACTTCCTCACCGCTGTTGGTGATGACCCAGATGCATAGCCGATGACCACTACAGCAGTCACACCCTCGTCAGGATCAACCATCGGGTATGGGGACTCATTCTCCTTCACGATCGATGATACGTATACGTACCTGCGAATCAAAGTGCAAACGGAGAAGGCCCTGGAGAAGGCGTACGACACCGATCTTGGCGGGGCACAAGCGGGCTACACTGTCCTCGTCGTAGACAACGGAGACGGCACGCACACGTTTACGTGTTCCAGAGACGCGGGCTGGGACAAGAGTCCTCAGCTCATTTACATCGATGAGGACGAGGACGCCCTTCCGGCGACAACCGGAATAAACTACGCGCTCGAAGGGCAGCAGGTCTTCCCTAGAGGAACCTTCCCGTACTTCAACGGAGGCGTGTAGTGCGTAACCCGGAGTCACTAGAGAACAGAGGGGACGTCGCCTTCCTCTTTGAAAGGATTGACTCGAAGTTGGACGCAATCGCAGAAAGACTTGCACGCGTCGAGGGCTGTCTTGAACGACATGATGAGCGCTCTATGAACCACCATGAGCGAATCGTGATTCTCGAACAGAGTCAACGAAAGGCGACATGGGCTTTGGCTGCGGCGGGGTTCGCGGTTTTCGTCGCTCTCATTCCGGTTGTAGCGATGGCTTTATGAGAAGCCTACTCGGGGTCATCCTTGTCGTAGCGTGCGCGTGTGCGTCTGCCGCACCATCCTCCGGGAAGGATCGCATGTCCCCCGTTGGCCGTGCGTTCCATTCGACGGTCAAGCTGCAGAAACCAGACGGGCGGACATTTTGCTCAGGCGTCATTGTCGACAGGGTCGTCCTTACCGCGTGGCACTGTGTCGAGAAGGGAACACCTGTGTGGGTCGAGACCATTGCGGACAAGTGGGAGGCGGCGCTAAGCGCTGCTGACCCAAGGTCTGACCTGGCGGTTCTTGTCCCCGTGGACGGACGGAGACTTCCGGATGGCGTACGGCTAGCCAAGAAAGCCCCAGGCTTCGCTGACGAGGTGTGGGTCATTGGGCATGCGCTCGGGGACTACGCCTACTCGGTTACAAAAGGAATAGTCAGTAACCCGAGACGGAATGACGGGATCTTCGGAGGACTTTGGTTCCAACACGACGCAGCGCAGATAGGCGGGAACAGCGGCGGCCCGGTTATCAACAAGCACGGTCGGCTCGTTGGCATCGTGAGCTTTTCCGTCGTCATTCCGACCTTCTGTGTTGGCCTGTGCTTAGACGTAAGATTCACAGCTACCCATATTCATGGGGCGGTACACTATGACCCGATTCGCAATCTTCTTCGCTAGCCTCCTGCTTCTCGTTTCTTGTCGACCTAAGGCAATCGAGACCATGGCGCACGCAACCAAGCAAATCGACACGCAGTACTCCGCGGCGTACCAGGAGGCGGCGAAGGCCTGCCTTGAGCGCAGCGGGAACTGGAAGGAGTACGACGCCTGTATGGACCCCTGGGAGACTGGAGCGGACGCGGTCCGCGCTCTTCATGCAACTACCCTAGCGTTAGACGTGGCGGACAACAAAACCGCGTTCAAGGGTTCCGCCTGCGCATGGTATCGGGCGGTTGCTGTGGTGGATGCGGTCTCCCCCGTGGAGCTTCCCGCGGCATCGACCGCTTTAGCTAGTAGTTGGAGGCGGAAATGCTAGACACCATCGCCAAGGTCGTGGTCCTTGCAATCACGCTTTTTATGAGGTTCTTCAGGAAGAAGGACACCGCTAGAGAAGTACTATCAGATACCCCCGTCATTGACGAAGTGCGCAAGGACGCGGAGCAAAAAGCCGCCGAGAAGTTTGGCAAGCGAACTGAAACAACTAGGAGATAACCATGGACATTGAAATCATTGTAGCGGTCGCTGCCGTCGTTATCGGCGCGGCCATCGGAATCCTCAAGATCGTCGCACCGAAGACGAAGACGGACAAGGACGACAAGGCCCTCGAAATCTTGGAAAAGGTCGAGGACGTGGTCGACGGCAAGTAGGATGAATAAGCTGTACTCAAGCGCCGCGGCGGAAGCCAGCGCGGTCGCGTTCGGCGGACCTTGTTTCGTCGACGAGATCATCGCTACCAACACGAGCGCGGGAACGCTCTACCTGCATATCTTCGACAGCGCGACAGTTCCTGCTGACACTGCGGCACCGGACGTGTGCATTGCGGTGACGGCAGAGAGCACGGTGTCGTACGACCCACAGGACCAGAAGGGATCGAACGGGATCAAGTTCGATGCTGGTTGTTCCGTGTGCTTCAGCTCCACCGCTGCGACTAAGACCGTCGCTGGTGCAGTTGGCGTTTTCACCGTTCGCGGCAAGGGCGTATAGTCGTGTCCGTCATCTTCTACAGCGGACGTGGCGGGGCCGCTGGGGTCAACCACGTACCCCTCACGGGCGCGGAACCTAACTTTGTCGTTGCGTTCAACTGCAACGGCAACATGGTTGACCTGGCTGGTGACGTCTCTTTCGCAGGGCAGAGTCTTGGGTACATCGCCAATGGCTCGTACGACGGGCTTCGAGACGTGGTCACGCTACCTAACGGCGGCAGTGTTTTGATATCAACTGCGGGAACGACACATCGCTTGCCCATCAGCTCTCCCATTTCATACGGCGGCTTCTTCAAGTTCAACTTGATACAAGTCACTGTCCCTCACTTCATCTACTGTGGCGACAACGTTGACAGCCCAACGAACTACGGAGCGGCAGTCAACTCGAACTTGATTCAGCGTGTGAACGCTGGGCCGACGTTCAATGAGTTTGCCCCTAGAGATGCGTGGTTCCACTTCTGCATTACAGAGCCAGCTAACCGAACGTCGTCTAAACTCTACATCAACGGCGCGCTCGTCAGCACCGTCACATCGAGTACTCCGGGAACATCATCCGGGACGGAAGACTTCTGTATCGGTACACGGTACAACAGAACGAATACGTCAACGGGTGGGCAGTGCGAATCCATCTTCGTGGCTGACGTGGAGCTGGATGCGGACACCGTAAGGACGATAGCGGAAAATGCCTTTGGACACCCCCTCCCCTAATCTTCAGCATATCCTGGACACCGCCGGGAAGTACGTCGGTATCAGAGAGGGTGTTGGTCCGAAAAACAATCCGGTGGTTGTCGGGTGGATTCGAAGGTTCGGCAGAAACCTAAAATCCATCTTCGCAAGGAACAACGACTCGACCGCCTGGTGTGCGATCTTCGTGAGCAAGGTTCTTGAGGAGTGTGGATACCGACCAACCTATCACGCACTTGCGGCCAAGTACATCAAGTGGGGGAAGCCCAGCAAGTTTACGCCCGGTGCGGTTATCGTCATCAAGCGAAAGACCGAAGGACAGGATTTCGCTACCGGAAGCCGCACAGGGTATCACGTCGGGTTCCTCAAGAAGAGCACAAAGAACTACTGGGTTATCCGAGGCGGGAATCAAAGGAACATGGTTCGTGATTCTTGGTACGCGAAGCATGCGTACGAGCTTTGCGCCGTCAGACAGCCCGCGGAGGAATGACGGTAGTCATTGTTTCCCCCTCAGCAGATTGTAAATACCCCACAAGTTCAGGACGACGTACAGGAAGTACCAGTAGCTGACGGCTAGGGCTACCATGCTTTCCGTTATAACGAAGCACCCCAATACGAAGAGCCACGTATAGTGGTTGACTCTGTCACGGCCAAGCTCGTAGTAGTTGTAGACCTGCACCACGAAGGCGAGTATAACGAGGGAGGCGAAGACTACGCCGTGCTCAGAAGACATCTTTCACCACCGTGTACTTGGCGTCGCGGCTAACGCCATCGCACTTCTTGTTCACGATACGGAAGATGTTCTCAAAATGGGAACGAAGCCAGGCCTCGCTGCGCCCTGGAGTGTAGACCATAGCAAGAAGGCCGTCCGCGAGATCAGCCCCGTTCCCGATACACCCGTAGTCACCACACTCATAGAAAGAGCCGTAGTGCTCGTAGAAGGTAATGGTTGCTGGTGTGACTTCAAGCAGCTCACAGGCATCCTCATCATCGCCCCCATCGTGCTTCTCACGCACGGAGAGCAGTCTGTCGCGTAGTGTGTCTCCATCATCGAACTGCACTTCTTGAATGTAGTACAGCGCGCCGGCGAAGAGGATCAGGCTGTCTTCCATGTGGAACCATTTCCCGTCCACCATATCGCGCTTTGCGTTACCGGACGAGATTGCTACGTCGGTAGCACAAAGGATTCCATCCTTGAACTTTGCGGCCATTGCAAGGGTCATTCTTGCACCATTATCAAAACCGCGGCAACGATAAAACCCCAGATCATCCAATAGAACATCGCAGCCTCGGGATGCATCATGCTACAACCTTATCGACGGCCTTCTTGATCCTGGCCTCCGCCTTCTCTTGAGTCATCGCGGCGTCCGGTCCGAAGTGACGCTTGGCCAACTCGTCCTCCCGCTTCAGGCGCTTCAGCATTCCCTCACGGCGTTCACCCTTCATGACGCGCTGCAGGTCCGTGCGGTCTTCAAAGCGCTCTACCTTTTTACCCTCAGCCTGCAGTTGGTCGTATGCGTGAAACTGGTAGTACCCGTCCGGGCTCCACCCTCCACCCTTGAAGTGGACCGGAACTCTGTTGATTGCGCGATATGTCCTAGAGCCTCCGCATTCCCTACACGGAAGATTGATTCCCTCCGCCTTCAAGAAGTCAAAAGTCTTCAGGTCGTACTCTTCTAACCATTCGTTCCCGCACTTGCGGCAGATATGCTGGTAGACCGGCATGCTAGTTCAGCCTTTCCTTTGGGATGTTTCTTTCGGGAAGCGCGGGCTTCTGTTTCCCTTCGATCATTTTCATGACCTGGAGATACGTTGTGTAGTACGCACGCAGGGCTGCGCTTTGAATAAGCCATACCTCGTATGGTGTTGGCTTCGGATTGAAGCCAAGACGAACGATGAGAAGTGCCAGGAACCCTGGGATTAGATCCCACAACCTCTTACGTGGTGGCAGCGTAGGAACCTTAGCAACCAGGTCCCTGTCAACGTACACTGAATGTTTCTTTACCATTACTATACTCCGAGTGTCTCAAGACGAACTTGACGAAAGTCGAAGTCGCCGTCATTTACGTTATCCAAAACCCATACGCACCTACGATACAGGTGGGCCGTTTGGTGTGACCAGCCTTCGCCAAACCCCATGTCGCGGTGGATAGCGCAGCCGCTATCAATCCCATGGAAGTACCTGTCACGGAAAGGGACAGGGGTGTAGCTGACTTTGTGTGAGTGGCCAACGACAGTGCTAACTCCGATAGCCTTCACCCCATTCGTCGGCGACGTAATGGCAGTGGCGCGTCCGGTCTGCGACCCAAGGTTGTGCACAAAGTTGATGCCGCCGATCTGTACCATCTTCCCGTACGGGAAAGCCGCAAAGCCAAAGTCGGCAAAGCCGAGGTCTTGTACGCTCATCATGCCCTGGAACCTGGGCTCTTGCGCAATGAACTTGTTTATCCTGTTTTCGTGGTTGCCTAGCGTGACGATCCTGTGCGGTAGTTTCTTCTTTCGGCGGTAGAACGGAGACATGATTCGGTCAAGCCCGTCCTTGCACACTTCAATGTCTTCCTTCCAGCGCGCCCCCTCAAGCTCCAGCTTCGAGCCGTGCTGATTGAATGCTACGCAGTCAGCGACGTCCCCCATGAGAACAAGGAACCCCTCGTCGCCGCAGGTCTGCAGCTCTTCCGCCGCGAACTCTCCGATGGCGTCCGCCCTCTTGTTGTCATAAAGAGGATGGAAGTGAAGATCGCCAACTACTACTATTCGCATTCGTCTTCCTCGCATCCAAAAATCGGAACAACGTCAGCGAGTTCCGGTTCCTTCCAGAAATGTTTTTCAATGAGCTGCAGAAAGTTTCGAAGGTGTATGTGAACAACCGGATCTGTGTAATCACGCTTTGTGATCGCAATCGGTATACGGTAGTCGGAGTACCTCGCACCATTCTCTGCGGCCTGCTCTAGCGCGTCAAGAACCGTTTTGTACGTCAGTCTCGCCCAATGCTTGGCCTCGATTCTGAATGGAGTACCCTCCACGTCCGCGTACTTTGGGTCACGCGACTGCGAGCCCCCCATTCGCCTAGCGTCCGGAAAGCAAACCTTGAAGGCTTTCTCCAGGAACAGCTCGAACCTAGCACCCTTGTCATTGCTCTTCTTACCAGACATTCTTACATCCCATCCGTTGGATCGTACCAGTGAACGTTGCGAAGAGTTCCTGAGGAATCTCGAAGCATATCGAACTTCACATGTTCTCCGCCGTACGTCGACTTTGCAAGCCTAAACCTGACACGTTCGCCATCAGGAGACGGCTGTTTCGTCGCGAGCACAATGATGCGCGCCTTGTTCTCAAGGTCTCCGCTTTCCTTGAGATGATGAATGCCGACCGGGCGGGGCTTGCCTGTCTTGAGGTCTTCCCCCGGCCTACGAAACTGACTAATAGCCATGAGTGCTGCCCCACCGTCCGCAGCGGCAGCATGGCAACGCCCGAGCGCCTCGGATACTTCGTTGCGACGGTCCCCACCACGACCATGGCCTCGAATCTCCTGCAGGTAGTCGACCCAAACCATTTTGCAGCCGCGCTCGGTAAGAGCCGCAATCGCCTGCTCGACCGCATCAATCCCTTTTCCGATCTGGTAACTGAAATACATGTGATCAAGTCGATTCGATTTCGCCACATCGTTTACCTTCTTTAGCTCAGCTTTGCTAAGAGCCTTGCGCCGAATCCTGAGGGAATCAATCTTTGAAAGCGCCGCAAGCAAACGAGTGCCAATGACATCAGGACCGTCTTCCATGCTGACGCAGCCCACCTTGACAGGGGACGCGAGCATCGCGGCAAGACAGGCACTACTCTTCCCGACTCCAGTAGCGGCTGCCAGGATTCCACACGCGCCGGGTCCAAGGCCGCCCAGCTCATCGTCGAGTGGCTGTAGACCAGTAGGTACCAGTTCGGGAAAACCTTCACGATCAAGATAGAATGTTTCGACCGCCTGTGCGATGGTCTCTTTGACGTTGAGTACATCAGACATCATAGCGCGCGTCAATCATGGCGGAGAGTACGGCGTGAAGGTTCTTCGCCGCTTCGTAGGAGATGGTGCCTTCGAGGCAGGACGTGCCCAGCATGTAATGGGTGCTGGCTGAACCGACGCTCACATGCACGGAACAGTCTGTCGACTGGCTCGTGAACTCGATGGTTGCTCTGTGTGGTTGCGCATGCTGCCATCTCCGGAGCGCTTCCTCATCATTCCTGATATCGTTGCGATCGGGTATGCCCTCGGTCAAAGTCACCTTGTATGTGGCCTTCATCCCAAAATCTCCTTCAGTGTAGACTCCGCCGCTTCTAGCTTTCGTCGAATGTCACGGACTTCCGGCTGTGGCCAGATCCGGTAGAAGTCGTCGTACTCGACGACGTAGTCGCAGTCGTCCTGGCAGACCCAAAGATGGAGCTGGAGCGTTTTGAGCCTGTGTACAAGCTCCGTTGGAAGGTTGTCCACGCTCGTACGGTGAGCTTGGCACCGACCCCGAGACTGACACTTGCAAGAGCGACCGGTAACAGAGCACAGAGCTTCGCTACCCCCACGAGATCTTTGATCTGTTTTGAGTCCATGTAACTTCACATCTCTTTCTGACGGCATTACGCTTCCGTTTCTCCCAGCTCTCTGTAAAGCGGCTGGGCTTCCCAGCGAACTGCAGTTGGTGTCGATTGCATCCAGGCGTTAGCGTTCGCTCTTCCGATGTCGTAGTGCGAGTAGACGCCGATCGACACCGCGCGCTCTTCCGATTTTGGTCCGTAGTCTTGCACATAGCCGACGAACCCCCACGATCGGGTTCGTACGCACGGAGGATCAATCTTTTCGTTCAGGTCCATCTTTCTGAGTATAGCACAGTTTTGGGACATAGTCAATAGCGTCCTCGATTGCTCTCCACGCCTGAAGAAACTCGGCGAAGTCCGCAGGGTCTGGGAATGGCCCCCACGCACTACCGCGGCATCTGTCCGGGTGCCAAGCAGCAAGGCCCTGTAGTCTTGGTTGTGTTGGGTCATTTTCAATGTCTTCCTCCGGTTCAGGGTCTCCTGAATCGGGAAGGGACATCGTGTGTTCTTTGAATATGTTGAGGTCGAAGCGATTGCACTTCCAGTTGGTGCAGCGCGCTGGTCCAGTGAACGGGATATACGCCGGATCACCACACTCGGTACACTTGTGTGGCGCGTAGTCAGTTTGCTCGTGGTGTATATTCATGTTATTATATCTGTCCCTTCAAGTAGCAGTTACTTTCCCGTCTTCATGTTACTTTCCCGTCTTCATGTTACTTTCCCGTCTTCATGTTACTTTCCCGTCTTCATGCTGCTTAGGAACGCTATAGCAGATGGGGGCTTAGGGCGTCAAGAGAAAAATAGTACTGGACATCCATTTTCTTTGTGCTAGACTGAGGGCATGGGAATACATCGCATCGCAGACATGCAGCAGGACGAGGCTGCCTGGAAAGAATCTAGACGCTCGCTGCTCACTTCGAGCGAAATCTTTTCGTGGCTTGGGGACACACCATCTTGGTGGTCCGATGGGCCTGAGGATGTTCTTGCGGGAAAACAGGGAGTGGAAAAAGTATTCGACAGAGAGACCGAGACGACTATTGCGCACGGTTCTTTCGACGAAGGGAACATCATCGAGAAGTTTGGGACAGCCGCAGGCTGCCTGGTGATGCCCGAGAACGGGCTGTACGTAAACGACAGATTCCCAGGCATCGGAGCGAGCGTCGACGGCTTCGGAAAGCCCGACCACACGCTGGAGCCTCAGGCGGTCTTCGGCCAGGACCGCACCCTCTTCCCGTACCTCAACGACCTGATCAACAGCAGGGACACGGAGTTTCTTCTGGAGTGTAAGAAGAGTCTTTCCTCCAAGTGGCAACAGCGGGTTCCTGAGTACTACGTCACGCAAGTCCAGACGCAACTCGCGGTGATGGAGCTGGACTACGCCATCATCTTTGCTGAGACAGTGAAGAAGGGTGACGACCAGAAGTGGAGACTGTTCCACGACTTCCGCGCCTACGTCATCGAGCGCGACCCGGCATGGGAAAAGGTGTTGCTTGAGCAGGGAGAGCGTTTCCTTGACAAGCTCAAAGAGATCAGCTAAAATAGGAAGATCGATATGAAAGTGAACAATCCAAAACTGACGGCAACTAACCCACACTTCAAGAGCAAGTTTGCTCCGCTGGGCGAAGTGTTGCGCGTCATCAACGAGGCCCTTCCGGAAGGATGGGTCATTGACCAAACGGTGGGCAGCAATGCTGACGGGGAGCCTCAGATGTGTTCCGTTCTTCGGAACGAGAAGGGGGTGGCCGTGAAGCAATGCAACATCCCGTTCATTATCGGGAAGAGTGACCCGCAGGGTCTCGGCTCCGCCTTGACCTACCACAGACGCTATGGTCTTTGCCTTCTGTTCAATCTTGTGGGTGAGGATGATGATGACGGGAACGCGGCCACGCCGCAACCAAAGACGAAGAAGTCGGGCAGCACAACGGCTACCGACAACAAAAGTGGTTTCAAAAAAGTAGAGAAGTTCTAAATGGCAAACAAGAAGAAGATTCGATACGCATCCATCAGCCTTGCGACGAAGAACGCGAAGGACGGTGGGTACAACTATGACCCCTTCGGAGTGATCCTCGGCGATGAGGACTACCCCGGTAGCGCCTCGATTCTTATCGAGATTGACACTGACAAGAAGGAAACGATTCAAACGCAAAGTGGCGATCGGGAGGTTCCGGTGCGCGCGAAGCTAGTGGCCTGCAAGTTCCTTGCCCCGAGCGGCGAGGAGATTCTTGTGGACATGACTGACTCGTTTATCAACGCTACTTTCTGGCACGCTATGGAGCGCAGTCCGAAGGCGAAAGACTAAGACCAGCCGCGCCGTTGGGCTGGTAGGACGTGAGTGGGTCAGCCACGCTTTAGTATCGGGCGCAAGTCCCGGCACGTCCACCACATCCGGGATTGATCACCCGGATATCGCGAACCGAAGCGATTAAAAAAGTCGGTGTGGGTAGGACGCGGGAAATCCCACCGCCCTGGGCATGGCGTTATAAGTAGCCCACTATTTTTGCTGAGGAGCTGAACCAATGAACGACCCTGTGAATAATCCGAAGCACTATAACAAGAACGGGATCCAGGTGATCGACGTCATTGAGACGTATGCAAAGAGCGACTTCCGGCTTGCGAATGTTTTGAAGTACGTGTGCCGCTGCGAGTACAAGGGCAACAAGCTCGAAGACTTGAAGAAGGCGGCATGGTATCTGGACCGGGTTATCGAGGAGCTGGCCCACGAGAAGTATGACGAGTACGTAACCGAGGGGTTCGAGGCGCTCAAGAAAAAAGAAGAGCTGTATGTACAGACGAGCAAGGACAGGATTCCTGGGGACGATGCTGCTTCGCAGCGTCTGAAGAGGGACTACTATAAGTGGGACCCGATGGAGGCCATCGCGAGCTGCCGGAACCCTGCGTGCAGGGAGCTGATCAAGTCGTCGGACACGGCTTTCCGTGATGGGCTGGGGAGATACTACTGCTCGCTCGTGTGCCAGCAGATGGTGGACCAGTGC
>Ga0209536_100002201_pt1 | contig 31732 bp, 24 predicted proteins | sample DeeMarSeWOR28_12_FD_187461 | JGI IMG/M metagenome (GOLD analysis project Ga0209536, IMG submission 187461) | Marine sediment microbial communities from White Oak River estuary, North Carolina - WOR-2-8_12 (SPAdes) (version 2) | ecosystem: Environmental > Aquatic > Marine > Intertidal zone >... | reverse complement strand
AAAACTCGACGAGGCTATAGCCCATTTTACCGCAGCCCTCAGGCTGCAGCCCGGTTACGAGCAGGCCCAACTCAACCTGCAAATTGCCCTGGATGAGAAGAAAAATGGGGGAGGGTAGCGAGCGGCACTCATGGGTCGCGAAGGTATCATATGTTTCTTTCTGCTACTGGCTACTTTAGTCGTTTTCTCGCCGGTCTACCAAAATGATTTTGTTCATCTGGATGATGATCTCTATATCACTGACAACCCCAATGTCCAGCAAGGTTTGAGCGGGGAATCTATCAAGTGGGCCTTCACCTCCACTCATGCAGGTCTTTGGATACCATTGACCTGGCTGTCGTTGATGCTGGATTTTGAGGTCTTTGGGCTGAAGGCAGGCGGATACCATCTGGACAACCTCTTTTTTCACCTGTCAAATACAATCCTACTTTTCTTGCTTTTCAAGCGGATGACGGGAGGGCTCTGGAGGAGTGCTTTTGTGGCTGCTCTTTTCGCCCTCCATCCACTAAGGGTGGAGTCAGTGGCCTGGGCAGTGGAACGTAAAGATGTTCTGAGCACTCTCTTCTTTCTTTTAAGCATACACATCTACGTGCGCTACACAGAGCATGGAACTTTGCTTGCCTATATTTCGGCACTATTCTTATTCTTGCTAAGCTTAATGGCGAAACCCATGCTTGTTACCTTGCCCTGTCTTTTCCTTCTTTTAGACTACTGGCCCCTGGGTCGCCTCAATTTTGCTGAACCAAGCCCTGAGCATTACCAGGAAAAAATAGCCCCCTACCCCAGTAAAAAAGATACTACCCTTTTTCTTTTGCTGTTAGAAAAAATACCGTTTTTTTTAGTGAGCATAATCTTCAGTATCGTGACCTTCCTGGCGCAACGTAGCTTTGGTGCGCTGAGCGGCTTACAGGCCCTTCCGCTGAGAGCGAGGTTCGTAAATGCTCTTGTCTCTTACGTCGAATATATCAGCAAAACGTTCTGGCCCCGTAACCTGGCAGTTTTCTATCCCTACCCCGTCGAGGCTTTGCCCCTGTGGAAAGTTGCGGGAGCCGGCCTCTTACTCGCAGGGCTAACGGCTTTCGTGCTCAGGGCGACTAGGCGGCGGTATCTGCTTACGGGATGGCTGTGGTTTCTGGTAGGTCTTCTTCCTGTAATTGGTCTGATACAGGCTGGGTCGCAGGCCATGGCTGATCGCTTTACTTATGTGCCGCTTATCGGACTTTTTTGGATCATCTCTTGGGGTGTTCCTGACCTTGTAGCAAACTGGCGTTACAAAAGGACGCTACTATCTTTCTCTGCTGGCTTAGTGCTAGCCCTCCTCATGGCCTGCACCTGGTTCCAAGTGAAACACTGGCGTAATAGCATTACCCTTTTCGAACATACACTCCGAGTAACAGAGAATAGTGGCCCGATTCACAACAACCTCGGCATTGCTTTACTCGAGCAAGGGAGATTTGCCGAGGCAGCCCCGCATTTCACCAAAGCCCTGCAATTCAGGCCAAAGGATGTTAAAGCCCACATCAACCTGGCAGTGAGTTTGGTTAATCTGGGAGATCTCCAAAAGGCCGTTGACCATTACACCAAGGCGTTGGAGTTGGAACCCCACCATGCCGGTGCACACAACAATTTGGGCAACGTCTTACTCTTACAAGGAAGAGTGGATGAGGCAGAGGCAGAATTTTCCAGGGCCTTGGAAATTAGAGGCGACTATGCCGAGGCGCACAACAATCTCGGCGTGGTTTTGGCACGTCAAGAAAGATTTAGCGAGGCGATTGAACATTTCAGGCAGGCGCTGCGAGTCAATCCCAATTATCCGCAGGCACGTAGAAACCTTGATAGGACTCTCCGGCGAGTAGAAAAGGGCAAAACAGCAGGGACAAAATAGGAAGATCAGATTAAGCGGGATTTTGAATGAAACCTTTGACTATCCTCATAGAAGATCACAGCGACTACGCTCTGCGGCCTGCCGAGATCAAGTACACTCTTCAGACCAAGCTGACCATAGCTGGAATACCCTGGCATTTCCTCCCAGCTGGCTCGCCTCAGACGCCTGACATATATCTGGGTAGAGACATAAGCCGCCCCTGCAGGCTTTTCCTCGAAATGTCCACTATTAGGAGGGATGACCTGAAGCTTCCCTATGGACACCTGATAGAGAACGGGCTTGTCTTTCTCCTATTTTCCCATAGCTCAGACAGGCAACCTTTGCTCCGCACTGCAGACGGCCAAATCAGGCAAATATTTAATGACATAGTACTTACCGGCTATTACCTCCTCACCGGGCAGCAGGAGAAATTTTTGTCCCGGGATTCCAAAGACAGGCATGCTATCCAACAATCTTTCTTATTCAGGTATCAACTTTTAGCCACCCCTATCATCAACCAGTATGGGCTGCTCCTGCGTAAAATCTTCAGGTCAACACACACTTTTCGCCCTCCCTGGCCTGACCAAAAACAATATGCTCTGGCCCTCTCTCACGATGTGGATTATCCAGAAATGAACAGGCCAATAGAGACCCTCAGATACCTGGCTAACCACAGGCTGCAGAGTCGATTATCAAAAATTGGGGATATTTTACAAAACAGGGAGACCTTCTGGAAATTTATGGACTGGCTGGAACTCGAACAGCGCTATCAGGTCAAATCTTCTTTCTATTTTTGCGGTTTTCAGGGGAGCCTGCTTCGCTACCTTTTCAAGTCTCCGGACCCATTCTATGACGTGGCACAGAAACCCTACAGGGAAATCATAGGCCACATTGATTCCCGGAGCTTCGAAGTGGGCATGCACAGCAGCTACCTTGCTTATCGCAGCCTTGAACAATCTCAGGGGGAAAAACAGCGGGTGGAGGAAGCACTCGGAAAACGGGTCTGGGGCAATCGCCAGCACTATTGGCATTTAAATCCGAAGAAGCCAGTGGAAACTGCCATTATTCACCATAAAATTGGTCTCCTGTACGATTCCTCCATCAGTTATGCCAAGCATTCCGGTTTCAGATACAGTATCTGTTCGCCCTTCCACTTCTATGATCCTGCTGCAAAGAAACCGGTTCCAACTTTGCAGTTGCCTCCTACGCTTATGGACAACCATTTATTTGGCTATAACAATTATGCCAATTTTCCCACATACCAATCACATATTGACGCTCTTCTCAAGGCTGTGAGAACCCATGAAGGCGTTTTGGTTGTCGACTATCATGTTCGTACACTAAACAGCACCTTCTATCCTGGTTGGAAGGAATCTTACGAATATCTTTTGGAGAGAATTACGTCGTGCCCTGACTTCTACTGTGATATTCCGTTGAATATTGCAAAATACTGGCTCCAAAGGGAGCAGGAGATTGAGAGGATTTCCCGGGATGAATATTGTAATCTTGACTAACTACGGCAGTTTATACGGCAAAAAGATCTGCAACAGTTTCGTCAACAAAAAAATACCTATTGCAGCAGTTGTGGTGGTGCGGCAGCCCTTTACCTACAATTTGAAACTATTCAGCTCAGTGAGCAAGAAAGTAGGAATTGTCGATGCAGTCTACTTTTCACTCAAAAGGATAGCGAGCAAGTTCTCCGGTCGTCGGCTGTCCTTAGACAATAATAAATTTTTCAAGTATCGCTACCACGATCTGGGGATACCAGTGTACTTTAGCGAGGGTACTAATTCTGCAAAGACGTTAGATATTTTGCAACGGCTTTCCCCAGATTTGCTAATCTTAGGGCAAACGGGAATTGTCAAGAAGCAGGTGCTCTCCATTCCCAAACTCGGCACCCTGAACGGTCACCCAGGCATGCTACCTTACTATCGAGGCATCGATTGCGCCAAGTGGGCCATTTACCATAACGATTTTCATAATATTGGTTGCAGCGTCCATTGGGTTGACGAGCATATCGATACGGGAAATATCATCATGAAAAAGAGATATTCTCTCTCCCAAGGAGAATATATCAGGAGCCTAGACCACAATTTGTATGATCTCTGTGTTCTGCTTCTTACCGAAGTAGTCCTCTCGCTTCGATCCGGCAAGAACATGGAGGCTGAGCCCCAAAAGCCAGCGGAGGGAAGGCAATACTATAAGATGCCCAGAAAATTGGAAAAGGAAGTGGCTAGGAAACTCCATCAATTCCCGATATGAGCAGAGCTAGATTATTTACTCAACTCTCTTTCTTTTCCCCCTGCCTGATCTCCTCCAGTTCAAACCTCAACCAGGCCACTTCTTGGGTTAACCGCTTATTTCGATCAAAAAGCTGGCTGATGGCAAGGGTAAAATGCAACACAATGGCCAGCAAAAAGAGAAAGGAAACCATCAATAGTGTGGTCAGATGGTGAAGTCGAACAATGCGCGAGATGATATTGATTGAATCTGGCCAGATTCCGAAAACGAAGACACTCACGGCAGTAAACAGCCAAATGATGGCATAGTGTTCTTTCAACCGATTCTGCCTAATGAGCTCAATAATGATTCCCACCAGTGTGAAACAGAGAATGCCTATGATGACCCGCAAATGTGTGGCTATTTCAATCATTCTCCATTCCTCCTTTTGATAACGGCCACCAAAACGGCCAGAGTTACTTTCATCATGTAGTACATGCCAGCCTTGGCCGATATGGATGATTTACCCTCCTGGCGATAGTTCATCTCCACAGGGACCTCAACAAACCTCATCCCGTTTCTGTGCAAGGTTATCAACGCCTCCACCTCAGGGTAATCATGGGGATAGGTCTCGGCGAGAAGAACTATCGCCTTACGGCCGCAGGCCCGGAATCCTGAGGTAGTATCAAATACCCTCTTGCCCACGATCAAGCTGACCAAGAGGGAAAAAATCTTTATGCCCACTGCTCGGAAGAATGGTGGTCGGTAATTGGTTGACTGGACAAAACGGGAACCAATGGCCATGTCCGCACCATTTTCCAACGCTGCCAGCAGGCGGAGAATTTCACTTGCCGGGTGCTGGCCGTCACCATCTACCTGAACGGCAAAGTGGTAGCCTTTGTGCTTGGCGAAAAGAAAGCCGCTTTGGACGGCACTACCGATACCCATGTTATAGGGAAGGCTGATAACCATGGCCCCGTTTTCTCTCGCTTTCCGCGCTGTTCTGTCCTGGGAACCGTCGTCGACTACCAGGATATCTGCCTGTGAAACGTGCCTATGGATATGCTCGACCACCCGCGCTATCGAACCTTCTTCATTGTAGGCTGGTATAATAATCAAGGTTTTTTTCGACAATCTTTGATCCATAGATCGTTGTAAATTATTACCTTTCAGCTATTGGCGGCTATTATGAGCGCTTAACCACGGGCTTTTCGGCTGGCTGCCTGAAGCCAAACTGAAAAATGCCGATGCATAAGCCGACAGTCCGCGCAAATCCTCTTAAAAATGTGACTGCGCCGTATGGAAAGGCTCCAACTTTCCCTTCCCCCAGCCACCAGCTGATTGGCCAGGATAAATGGATGACCGCATAAACTCCGAGTAAAACCAACAGCGTCCAAAGGGAGCCAGTAATGCCAAAAAATGCCAATATTGCAGAAGCCAAAATCCCTAGTACACAAATTGGCTCGAACCTGTCTCGCAGCCTGGTGTAATCATCTCCCCGGAGCATATCAGGGTGCTCCCGGTAGAGCTTCGCTCGCCAGAATCCGTGACGGTACTGCTCCAGCAAGTATTTCCAAACCTTCTCAGGGTGATAGTGCGCAACCTTTGCTTGAGGCCTGAAAGCTATGCGCCAACCCTTTTTGATGATCCGGTAAGAAAGATCATTGTCCTCACCGCTCGCTTGGCGATATCCTGCATCAAATCCTCCCGTTGCTTCCAGCACATAACGTGGAATCGCTACGTTATAGGAGCCAAAAGCCCGGACAAAGGGGGGCATCCGCTTGTGTCTTTCCATTATTTCCCGGTGCACCCATTGGGCCAACCACGAACTGGCGTTGGCAATTTCATAGCTTCCCGCCACTGCCCCTACCTGTCCGTCAGTGAACCCGTCTAGCAGATTTTCCAACCAACCTGATGTGGGAACACAGTCTGAATCAGTAAAACAGACAATCTGGCCAATGGCAGATTCCCAGCCTCGATTCCGGGCCGTTGCAGGGCCTGTATTTTCCTGCCTTATAACAGTCGCCCCTGCGGATTTGGCAATCTTTGCAGTGTCATCATGAGAGCCATCATCAACCACAATGACTTCAACTTCCATTGGACCCTTTGCCTGGGCAATACTCTGGGCCACGGCCTGGCCAATGGTGCTCTCGGCATTGTATGCTGGAATGACAATGCTAATTTCCATGGCTGTTCTGCAGGGCTAGAGATAGCAGTTCATAAGAAACCACATTGCACAATCTCTTTTTCGTAATTCCTAATCCATTCGTAGGTATCAATAAGAACTTCCTGCGGACTTTTAACGGGACTCCAAGCATAATCTCTATTTATTGACTGATTATCGGTGACATAAATAATAACATCACCAGGTCTTGCGTCTTTCTTTCTTTCAATTCTAATTTTATTTCCTGTAATATGCCGGCATAAGTCAGTGGTTTCCAGCAGAGATAGACTGCCGGAATTGCCTCCACCAACATTATAAATCTTGCCATTACCGACATTTAAATTATTTAATTGCAGATCAACGAGCGCACACAAATCACTAACGTGTAAGATGTCGCGAACTTGTTTGCCACTTCCCCCATAACCAATGTAAAAGAGTGTTTTCTTGAGGTGGTGACTTAATAACCATAGAGCAAAAACACCCTGATCTACCTTGCCGAACTGCCATGGACCACTGATTACTCCACACCTATTGATAATTCCCCGGATTCCGTACATGTTCGCGTATTCGATTACTAGGTGTTCTGATGCCAGTTTGGTCGCACCATAGAGGGTTTTCGGTCCATCAAGGGGAAAATCCACATCAACCCCCTGGGTAGACCAGCCGGGAAAAGACTGGTCCTCCTTCCAGCAAAATCGCTTGGTATCCTCTTCAATCTTCAATTGGTTGAGAAGAGTGAAAGGATAAACTCTGCTTGTAGACAGAAAAATCATATCTGCCTTATGTTTTCTCGCGAGTTCTAGACAATTGACTGTGCCGTAGAGATTTGTAGTAATCACATAACCGGGATTTTCGCCGTAACCCGCCAAGACTGAAGGTTCAGCAGAGCACTCCAAAATAATATCAATAGGAGCTTTAATTACTAAATCTTCTGGATTCCTTATATCGCCGTGAATGAATTTGATCTCGAATTCCTTGAGTCTACTTACATTTAATTCGCTACCGCGCCTTTTTAGATTATCCAAGGCAACAATGTTACATTGAGAATACTTATTCTTGAGGTACACCGCCAAGTTACTTCCGACGAAGCCAGCCCCCCCTGTAATAAGTATAGTTTTCCCGTTCATTATCTACTCAAAAAGTTCTTTCTGAAATGTGTATATTTCCTCTATAATCCGGTCGCAATCATAGAGATAATCCCACTCGGGGTAATGCTCTTTAAACTTGCTCACATCACTCACCCACCAGATATGGTCGCCTATTCTGTTTTCCTCAACATACTCATAGGTTAACTTTTTACCGCTGAATGCTTGACACTTGTCTATTGCCTCCAACATGGAGATATTGGACTTTCTACTTCCTCCAATGTTGTAGACTTCTCCACATCTGGGATTGAGGTAGTAGTGGTAAAAAGCATTAACAAGATCATAAGAATGAATATTATCCCTTACCTGCTTACCCTTGTAACCGTATATGTAATAATTATCGCCGGTAATGCAGCAGCGCATCAGGTAGGATAAGAAGCCGTGCAACCTTGTGCCAGAGTGTAGAGGTCCAGTCAAACATCCACCCCGAAACGACACTGTATTGAGATTGAAGTACTTGCCATATTCCTGGACCATTATGTCAGCGGCAACTTTTGAAGCACCAAAGAGACTGTGTTTGCAGTCATCTATGCTCATACTCTCGTCAATGCCCGGATAATATCGGTGATCTTCCGGCAACTCATACCGCGTTTCTTTTTCCATTAATGGCAGATAATTTGGTCTATCGCCATAGACCTTATTGGTGGAGGTGAAAATAAAGGATGCATCTGGACAATATTGTCTGAAACATTCTAATAAGACCAGAGTGCCGTAGGCATTCACCTCAAAATCTACAAAGGGTTCTTGCGCAGCCCAATCATGAGAAGGCTGAGCCGCAGCGTGTATAATGAAATCGAAGTGGTTGGTCTGGAAAAGATTTTCCATGACCTCACGGTTACGAATATCTACCTCGAAATGTGTATAATTTCGATATGTTGAGCTAAGCCGCTCTTTATTCCAGGTGGTATCGGCATCCTCTCCAAAAAAGTAGCGGCGCATGTTGTTATCTATGCCGAAAACCTCAAAATCTTTATGGCAGAAAAACTCCACTGCTTCTGAACCAATGAGGCCTGCAGATCCGGTGATTAATACGCTCTCGCCCATTCGTTAGAAACTCCTCTGAACGTGTGAATTAGACTTTAATAGGCTGAGGAGCTGAGATATCGGTAATAAACTCAGCGTAAACCCCCTCTAAGGCTTTAGAAAGCTTGTCCCAGCTTAATTTTTCAACAGCGGTCTTGTGAGCTTCTCTTCCCAAGGACCTCCGCAGCTCTTCATCATTGAGCAAAAGCTCTATAGCTCGACCAAATTCTTCCACACTCTCTGCCAGAAGACCGTTCTTACCGTGTTCAATCAGATCGTTTACAATCCCTACAGGGCTCGCTACCAAAGCACCACCCGCACCCATGTACTCACCAAGCTTTATCGGACTTCTACATCGATTTGCAGAAATATCGCGCATGGGAAGAAGCACGACTTTGGAAGACCTTATCAATTGCGGAATCTCTGCTGAAGGCACCAGGCCCAAGAAGGTTACTCTGTTATCAAGCCTTTGCTCTGCAGCCAGTTTTTCGTACACAGGTCTGTACAAACCATCACCTGCCACTACCAAATGGGCAGACGGAGCATGAACTAAAGCTTTTATGGCCAGATCTAAATCACAGGTTTTATACAGTGAGCCTATATATAGAACTTGACCGGCATTCGAGGTTTCCTGGTCTTGATCATACCACTCGAGAGGAGCGCCATTGGCTATGTGAAAAATCCGGGGGTTAAATTTGCCCGCCACTTTCGCCAGAGTAGAGGTGGCAACTACTACGCCATCAGCACTTTTGAGTGCTAGCCTCTGAAAATACTTCAGGAGTCCTCGTAACCACAGTCCATGATGACGGGCAAGGCCTTCATCATCCTCCAAATCATCAAAATCGACAAGGAGCTTCGCTCCTGAGATTCGGCTGATGAGATAAGCAGGAATGTAAGAAGTGGGCAGGGGTTTAAAGCAATGAACCAACAGGGGCTTGAACTGCAATCCCTGCAGCAGTTTTACAAAAATTCCCATTACCAGGGTCAACGGTTTCCACTTGAGATCCGGAGTGAATCTTATGGTGAGGTGTCGAAAACATTCGGCAGGTTGATAGGTCACATTATCGAAGAGTAAGGCGACATTCCCCGTCAACCCATATGCCAGGTGCAAGATTCTGGCGGCAGTGCCGTTGGTTACTGCATCACTAAACGATATAGTTAAGATTTTCATACTTCATCGTATGAGTTGGAGGAGATTTGCGCACCTCCGGACAAAAGTTCTCAGCCCCTGCCGTGTAACGACATTCATGGCAGCTTTTCCGGCTAGCCTCGGGTGGCGTACCAAAATATTTCGCAGTATTCTCTTCTTGCCCTCCTGAACTGCCTTCTCTATTTGCTTTGACGAGAGGTTCTCATATGCCAAAACACTGCTTCTCAAGCCGTCAAATTCAGCAAAGTCTCGTGTTCTCAACCATCCCCTCTCTCTGGCCTCTTCATACAATGGAGTGCCGGGGTACGGCGTGAGACAACTGAACTGGGCTGTATCGGTATCGAGACTCACTGCAAACTCGAGGGTCTTCTCGATACTATCTGTGGTCTCACCCGGACAGCCAAAGGTATAGGTGGCATGGGTCCGGATACCTAGCTTTTTGCAAGAGTCTACAAACTCACGTACCTGTAAAAGTGAATGTGATTTCTTTATGTTGGTTAAGTTTTGAGTATCTGCAGTTTCCACCCCGAATTTGATTCCCACCAGGCCCGCTCGCTTCATCACCCTCAGGGTTGTCTGGTCGACCCTGACATCACCCATGACACTCCATGCAATGTTGATACCACGACTGAGGATGAGATCGCAGATAGCCCGGACATGTGTTCTATTGACTGTAAAGGAGCTATCGTCGAAATAGAACTCACGTGGGCGATATTTCCTGAGGAGATACGCAACTTCGTCCATCACCAATTCAGGGCTCCTTAACCTGTAAGTCCGGTAAAAAACCGGCTCAATGCAAAAGGTGCAACTCATGGGACAGCCCCGAGAAGAGATCAAAGTCACATTGGGAGTCTGCAGGCAGAAATTCTCGTTGTAATTCTCCATGTTCAACTGCTCTCGGGCCGGAAGTGGCAATTCATCCAGGTCAGACGGTTCCCCATAATCGTTTTCATGAATCAACGAGTTCTTGCGATAAATCAGACCCCTGGTTTGCTCTAAAGAGGTCCCGTCTCCTAAGCTCTTGATGAGAGCTAGTGAAGACAGTTCATATTCCCCTTTAAGAACGAAATCCACCCAGTCATTTTCCTTGAGCAGATCTTTTCCGAGTGCAGTTGCATGTGTACCAGTGAGAATGGTGGTTACATCCACCTGCTCTCTTACGAGCTTTAAGATTCTCAGGTCGTTATCAATAGACGGCGTGGCTATTTCGGCTATGATGAATTTTGGAGAAACGGTCTTGACTATCTTGAGAAAATCCTCTGTTTTGATGTTTTCGGCAAGGCAGTCCAGAAGAAGCGTTGGAATTCCAGCCTCTTGTAAAACGGCTGTGGTATAGGCCAGGAGAAAGGGAAAGGGATATTCATCTACCAGTTGTTCTGACTCTTTTCGGGTATGAGGCCAACGACTACCAGCGCGAACCCCCGTGTATCCCTTGGGCAAATCCCAGGGTAAATTCACACAGATGACTTCTCTTGTTTCTGTCATCTTATTCACAGCATAACCTGGATTAACGACAAATGTTTTCAGTGTCTTTGCTAATTAGATTCCAAACACCTCTCTTGCCTTTTTCATGGCTCTCACTGGATGAGTCAGGCCATCGACAAAATATTCCCATTTTCGACTTTTGAAATCTCTGAAAAATTGGTGTCTGCACCACATTTTGTTGGCTCTTCGCAGGGCCTCCTCAAGCTCTCTGGCAGACAGGTTTTCAGTGCGAATTACTGCGCGGTGGTAGCCGTCATATTCATTGAAATCATCAGACATAAGATGCCCTTGCTCTCTCATCATTTGGTAGAACTGACTTCCTGGAAATGGCGTGGCTATGGAGAATTGTAGGGTGTCGGGATCCATCTCCCGGGCAAAATGAATTGTCTCTTCAACCGTTTCCCAGGTCTCTCCAGGTAAGCCGAACATGAAAGTGAGATGGCATTTGATGCCAAGCTCCCGGGTAATGCGAATTGTCTCTCTCACCTTTTGCAGATTAAGACCTTTGCAGGCTTTGCTCACCAGTTCCTGCGAACCTGATTCGACCCCATATTTAAGGGCATAGAGCCCAGCCTCCCTCATGGCCTCTAACATCTCCCTGTCCATGGTATCTGCCCGGGCCATTATTGCCCAGGGGAGACCGATATTCCGTTCTTTTATCTCGTGGGCCAGGGCCAGGATTCGGGGTTTTCCTATGTTGAAGGTGTCGTCGTCAAAATAAAACGATTTGAAACCGTATTCCTGGATGCACCACTCGAGCTCGTCCACCACGTCTTTGGGCCTGCGAGTCCGGTAATGCGCTCCTCCATACATGATCTGCGGCCATGCGCAGAAGATGCACTTGAAGGGACAACCCCGGCTCGCCCATAGTTGCAGTGAAGGTGTCGGTATGCCGCCGGGTGTATCGATATATTTATGCATGGGAAGGAATTGTCGTGCCGGCCAGGGAAATTTGTCTAAATCTTGTTCGAGAGGTCGAGGTTGGTTCTGAACAACCTCACCCTCTGCATTTCTAAAAATCAGCCCCTCCACTTCCCTGAGATCCATTTTTTCTTTTAGATGTTCCATGAGCCTGAGAAGGCTAAATTCATACTCACCAATCAGCACGTAGTCCACATTGCACTCATGTTGCAAAAAGGAAGATTCGTACATCTCTTTGTGGGCGCCGGCAAAGACTATTTTGTTTTCACCACCGAACATTTCTCGAGTCCTTGCGGCGACATTCAGGTCAACGAGTATGGAGGCAGTGGACACCTCATAGACAATCACATCTGGCCGAAAATCCTCTAGTCTGCTGAAAAACTCTGCCTCGTCCAGGTCCTCGGCAATTGCGTCTACCAGAAGAACTTCATAGCCGCTATCCTTCAGAATCGCCGTGGCATAGGCCAAAAAGAAAGGGAAAGGCATGTAACAGGCAAAATCATTTTCAAAATGAGGCCACCGGGAGCCGGCCCTAACTCCATAAAAACCGGGTTTCTTCCACGGGGCATTTGCTAAGAATATCCTCATATGTGCTTCCCAATTTTACCGGAAAATATATTCCCCTTTAGTGGTTGAACTCGCATAAGTGGCATACTTAATCACGGTTCATCAAAGCTAGATCGCATTAGTCATTGGATGTCTTGAAACATTCTTAAATAATGTTGATCAACTATCACATCCCAATCGTATAGTTTGCAGGCCCTCTCCCTGCCTCTCAGACCCATTTCACGAGCCATCGCCGGGTCATCGAGCAGCTGAGAAATAGCTTCTGCCAGGAGGTCTGAATCGCCGGGAGGCACCAAAATGCCCGTCCTACCGTTCTCTACTACTTCGCCAGGTCCTCCCAAGCTGCTTGCGATAACCGGGAGTCCGGACGCCATCGCCTCAACAGTTGTTATCCCGAATGGTTCCCGCCACACCACAGGGACGACTGCACAGTATCCTCTGGCATAAAGACTGGGGAGTTCCTCCTGCTTTAACCAACCAACAGATCGAATCGAACCATCTCGCCATTTAGTTGCAGATGTGACAATCACCTCAAAATCATTTCTTTTCCTTTCCAATACCCTGACAGCTTTTCGCAAGACAGATAAGCCCTTGACCGGATCATCAACGCGGCCACTCATTATTATAACTTTCTTATTTTGGTTATAATTATTCGCTACATGAAACCTTTCTGAGTCAATTCCCGATGTTATAATACTTATCTTAGAGTTATAGGGAGAAATCATGTCGTAAATATATGAATTATAAACAATAATATTCTTACAGCCATATAGAGAGTCCAAAAATATCTTCTTATATTTACTTAAATAAGCTCGTGCTACTATATATTCATGAAGAAAGTGAAGATGGACATTATCGTGCAAACCGTTATTCAAAAAACGCCATATAGATAATATAGATGCTGTAGCAAAAAAACATCTAAAACACTGCCATTTATCTTTCAAGATAGTATTGTTGCAAATTGTCATTGTCGGCAATCTTATCATATTTACCCTTGGGCAAAAGATCTCGTGAGAATAGAACCTCATGATGACAGGATATTCATCAAGCATAGCCTGAGCGATATAGGGTTTCATGAAATATCCATCACCCAGAAACACATAATCTGGCTTATATTCTCTTATTCTCTTCAGTGTTTCATTTCTGAGATTTCTGGGATGGAAACTCCTGGCGTGAAATGGAATTGTCTCGATCTCGATTTCCAGTGGTTCATTGATGACTCCTCTTTGAAAAAAGGTGGTAAATTTTGGGACAAAGAGTCTGATCTCAAATCCTCGATATTTGAGTCTCGTGGCGATCTCTTTGAGATCCACCCAGGAACCACCCGTTGGCGGCCAGTGAAAAAGAAGATCAACGAATGCTATTTTTTTGCCGCTCATTTCCGTATGCCTTAGTTGCGCTTCAGTGTTTCGAAGTGTGAGCCAGCCCTGGATGATATTTCATCATATGTGATTCCCTCTGACAGGCTCTCTCAAGCCCCCATAGTGGCATTCTGACCTGAAAGGATCCCATCCAACCATTTCGCTAGACGTTTTCCGAGTGCATCAAGTGAGTAGTTTATTTCAACGTGTTGACGAGCTGATTGCCCCATGCGTTGACGTAAGCGCCTGTCTTTGCTCAGGGTAATCATGGCCTCTGAAAACTCTTCCACACTTTCTGCAAGGTAACCATCCTTTCCGTGCCGCAAGACTTTAGCCGCGTCTCCATGTGGCATAGCAATACTCGGAAGTCCACACGCCATATATTCGAAGAGCTTCGTTGGGCTTTTGGACATCATCCACTCCCAGTTCTGCTCGTCGGGAATCAATGGCAGAAGCCCTACTGAAGCCTCATTAAGAACTCGAGGCATGTCATCTGGATGAACCCACTCTATTATTTCCCAAGTTCCGGTAGGGAGTTCACCTCGTATTCTTTCCTTCAGGGGATCCAGCCATTCACCCCGTCCGACGATTCTAAATTGAGCGTCTACATGAGCGTGGAGAACTCTTTTGAAACATTCGAGCAGAAATACCAGATTATCAAAGATCACCTTCCCCCAAATTTGCCCGGTCCAAAGGAACACTGTTTTGCCATCGCTCTCCTTGGTTTTTCGGCAGAATCTCTTTGTGTTCACCCCTGTTGGCAGATACACAGTATTGCGATTCTCTTCCAACAAGAACTCCGCCAGAGGCTTACTTGCCGCCACGCATCCGACTGCTTCGCGGGCAATTCTGCGGGTTATTCTTTCCGTACCTGTTGCACCAAACCACAACTGGTTCAAGAGAGGAAACTGAAACAAGGGTGAACGATCCAGATCCCAATCATCATAATCCAATACATATTTGTTCCTACCGAGCCTGGACAGTAGGAATGGAGCTGCCGCGTGATAATGTACCTTCTGAATATAAAACAGAGAGCGATGGTGTTTTCTTAAACGCGAAAAGGCCTGCAAATTTAACCATAGACGCTTATGGTCGAGTAAGCCCAGCATCTCGGCGCCGTTGTGGCGACGTTCCAAATGATCCTGAAAGGACAGAACCTTTGTTTTAATGCCATGGGATTGAAGAATCTGGGCGAAATGATAACCACGCACCCTACTATAGGGCATGTCATATCCCCCGATACAAACAAAATATATATCTACTTTGTCTTTACTCATATTCCTCAGAGTCCATTAACCTCATAAATAATCCCCTGGGCGGTTCTTCGCAGCTGCCGAAGTCTCATTTGGTTATCGTGTTCTCGAAGAAGCGCTTCGGAATAATAGCAGTCTTATTTCTTGTTGGTTTCCGAAGTTAATAAGAACCCACACACATTTGGGAGAATATTTCATCCTAGTTAAATACGTGCAGAAGTTATGTCATTTATTTTGCGAAACACTCCTTTAACAACTGCAACCCCGTATCGATCTATATTTCTCCACAACAGACCAAGTCGGCTGCCATACTTGTTCCTGTTAACTAAATTCCATATGGGAAGAAATCCCTTATAAAATCGACGATAGACACCACCAAATCTGTCAATGAGAACCACTTTATATTTCAGGCTGCTGATCAGGGAATGGCACACCACTTTTGGTGTCACTGATTCGGTTTCCCCTAGTCTTCCTGACTTGATCCATCCCATCTCCCCCATAATCAGTACTATCAACACAAGATATTCGTCCATATCTTCACTATCTATTGAGGACTCTAGCTCTGACTGGATTTTGCCGCATATTTCTCGCACAGTAGAACTTCCGTCAATCTCCTCAAAGAGCATTTGACTGAGACGGACCAAGTCATAGGCAACCAGAATTTTTTCGAATAAAGTCTTTTCATAAAACGGCTCATACAGTCCCGCATAGATTCCGAGCAGAATGACAGCTAAATTTTCGTTTCTTAGTTTATAAACGTTCCTTTGCGGTATGTCCTCAAGGAGGGAATTGGGGATAAAGTTGACTCTATGATGATAATAGTGGCTCCACCTCGCGGCCCTTATCTCTCCATGTTTATGTGCTTGGTTGAAGAGCTCCGTTCCAGGATGCGGTGTGCACATCTGTCCAATGTATAGGGGGAATGGCAATGGGTGAAAGTGCTCGGCCCAAGGCAATCCGGAAAGAAGGCTATCAATGAATTTGCCTTGAAGATAGTAGCCATGGATTGTCTCTCCAGGATTAAATGCCATGTAGGTGTACATGGGATACATCCCGTACTTCTTCTGAACCTCCGAGACCTGCAGAAGAGTTTCTAGATCTTCGTGCTTATGGATCTGCTGAAAAGTTTCCGGATTCGCAGATTCAATGCCGATTTCCATGCCAATGCATCCCGACTCTTTGGCCAAGGGCATTAAGTCGAAATTCTTCTTCAGATGTGACGCCCGAGTCAGCCCTGTCCAACGCACACCGAACTTCTCAGATACCATGAGAGTGAGAAGCCGTTCTATGTAGGATCGCTTCATGAAGAGGTTATCGTCCCAGAAATGGATTTGATCTATAGAAAATTTTTCTTTAATGGTGCGAATTTCCTCGACAACATTTTGGGGAGATCGGTACCGGACTCGACGTTTCCACATGATGGGGGAACCACAATAGGCACAATTGTAAGGACAACCTCTCGATCCCATAACTGGTATGCGGATGCCGCCATAAACATGAAATTGGGTATTGTATTTCTCAAGGTCCACCAGATCCCAGGCGGGAAAAGGCAGTGAATCCAGATCTTTTATGAAGGGGCGGGGTTCTTCATATACCACCTTCCCATTGTCTGTGTGCACGAGTCCCTGCACGCCAGAAAAGCGCTCTCCCCGTTTGTAACGCTCCAACAACTCCAGCATGGTGAGTTCAGCCTCTCGCATCACGACCGCATCGCAATGGCGCAAGGCTTCTTCCGGGAAAATGGTTGGATGAATGCCGCCGTGCACTATGAGCACATCTGGTCTTTTCTTTTTCAGCTCATTTGAGAGCTGCTGAGATATTTCCGCCTGAACTGTCCAATAGCCAAAGCCTACTACATCTGGCTCTTCGCACAGTGTTAGTCGAAGAAGTTCTTCATATGTAAGGTTCGGGGCCTGCCCATCTATAATGCTGACTTCGAGTTCGACCATTTCCCGTCGCAGAAAGGCTGCCAAATAAAGTATCCCCAAAGGCAGCACTTTCTTATGGCGAGTGTTACAGGGAAACGGTGTATGCACTAAAGTCAACTTCACGAACAGTTCCTTATCTTTCTACGAGAAAATCATTAATAGTTGTGCCCTCTTCCAGACAGTTGCTGACCTATTCTTGCATTAGCCAAAACATGAATAGAGTTATTCTTTAACTAATCCCATTCTCCTGACACCTGCGACAACCATCTTGCCATATGTTGTAAGACCTTCTATAGGCCTGCCTCTTTTTAGCAACAGGGTACCAAGCTGGAAATATGGAAAAATGCTCATGGGTTCCAGGCGAATTGCCTCGCGAAATTCAGTCTCCGCCTCAATATTATTACCGTTACCGACCAGGAGTCTCCCAAGATCATAGTGGAAACATGCTATGGATGGGTCAAGTCGAATTGCCTCGCGAAATTCAGTCTCCGCCTCAATATTATTACCGTTACCGACTAGGAGTCTCCCAAGATCATAGTGGAAACATGCTATGGATGGGTTAAGTCGAATTGCTCCGCGCAACTCCTGCTCTGCTGCTCTGAAATCTCCCTTTCGGGCCAGCAATTTTCCGAGCTCGTATTGAGGCCAAATGAGAGCAGGATCTAACCGGATTGCCTCTCGAAACTCCTCTTCAGCTTCATCCGCCCTTCCCTTGGAAACCAAAAGCTTGCCCAACTCAAAATGCGGCCACGGATTGTTGGGATTCAAAGAGATGGCTTTGACGAATTCTCTTTCCGCCTTAAGGTGCTCTCCCATTTCCCTGAGTATCAGACCGAATTGAAGCCTAACATCTGCTTTCCCTGGAAACCTGCTAAGCGCAATTTTTATCTGCGAATGCGCTTCGACCAGTTGGCCGCTAATCCTCAGAGCGTCAGCAAGATCTAATCGAGCCCAGACGAAATCTTCAGCTCTCTCTGTAATTGAGGTCAGGATTATTATGGCCTCTTTGTGGTTTCCCAGATTCTTCTCGGCTACGGCGAGGCCATGTTCTCCCTGAATGGTCGGATAAGTATCGAGAGAGTCTTGGAATATCGCCCTTGCCCCGTCGTATAAGCCTTTGCTGAGTGCGGTCCAGCCGGCTTCCATCTTACGTTCGGCCGCGGTAACAAACTGACAGCCCATCAGGCAGAGTTTGCAGCTTGCACGGAACTGGTGGAACCCCTGCCAGGCCTCACTATGGAGAAGTTCGAAAGGTTCTTGCTCCCCGAGATCTCCCAATGCCTCGGAAAACAGGCAACCTCTGACCTGAAGACTGGAATCAACAAAAAGGTATCTATCAGCACCGCACGTCTGTTCTGGCCCATCCGGCGCCAAATAGAAAGAAGGAAACAACTGTAACATCTCAGATGAATTATCGAGAAAGAGGGGTTTTTCTCGCTTAAGCTTTAGAAGCCCTTCCACTTGCCCCTGCAAGATGTCGAGGAATTCATCAGAGACAGTCGGACGATCGTGTTTGCTCCGAGGGGGATAAACCATGGCAAATGGGTGGTGCGGCTGAAACAAAATATGATCGATCCCCTGGTGCAAGGCCCAGGTTGCTAGGTGCAGTAGTTCGCTGACGTTCTCTTCTGTTATAGTAGTTATGAGTCCCAATTGAACGGCTGTTCTCACCTCGAGAGGTAAATCCTGGATTGATTCGAGATTCTTCTGCACCTTCTCTAAGGTTCCCGGGATACCCCTACCTCTGTCGTGAACTTCAGGTAGCAAGCTGTCCAAGGAGACTTTTATCTGGTTAACGCCGGCTTGCTGGAGTTTTCGAAAGACCTCTTGGGTAAGGAGGGTGCCGTTACAAACGAGGAGGACGTCTTTGAAATACCGAGCCGCCGCCTTACTGATTGCTAGCCAATCTTTATGGAGTAAGGGCTCTCCTCCCGTGAGAGTAACGTGTCTCAGCCCGAGTTCACTAAGTGGTGCAAGCACTCGGGCCTCTACTTCAGCGGCGGGCTTCCCTTGCCCGACTCGCTCTTGCAGATAGCATCCGGGACAACAGAGGTTGCATTGCTCTGTTAGCTGAAAATGCAAATGCATAAGATTGTTTATTCTCATTTTCAAAAAATACTTTGATAATTATTGCCAGCAGCAAAAATTATTTAATATCAGTATTATGACAACATTTCTTTAAGTATTCTTAATGGTTTGGTAAGTTTCCAGCTCCAAGAATTAAGCAGAGACAATATTTGTTCTTCTTGTCGTTTGATTGTCTTCTGATTCAAACTCAAATCATTCTTGAGTTTGCTTACATGTTGTTGAGCTTTGCCTACCAAATTCTGCAAAATTTGGTCACTTGATATCTCTGAACGTAATATTATGCAGCTTGAATCAGTATTACTCCGCGATTGCGTTAATTCGAATGCCTTCTTAATATCATTGACACTAATTGATTCAATACAAGGCGCATCACCGAAAATACAGTTCCAAAAACATCCGAAACAAGGCAATTCACTTACCACTACGCACGCTTTTCCTCTCGGCAAAAAACGGGGCCAAGTTCCACCTCCAAATATTGCAATTACATCGGTACCAACCGCTGCAGCTATATGCATCAGTCCTGTATCATTTCCCAAATAGAGTTTAGCCGCCAGAGATATGGCAGCAAGAACAGGTAATTCTCCATCTTTTCCAACATAAGATAAGGGTGAACAGCCTCTCTCCCGGGATAGGGATTCAATCCTCTCCAATATTGCTCGTTCCTTTTCATGTCCGACTAAAACAGCACGAGTGTCCTGTTCTTTTTCCAGCCAACATATTATCTCGGCGTATTTTCCAGCCGGCCATATTTTTATCGGAACATTATTTGTACCTGCGGGGGCACAAATGCAGAACTTATTCTGACTATAACCCAAGTCCCTGACGATCTTTTCTGCCTCTATTTGCGTGTGTTGCGGGATTTGTAAAGCTGGATTGGGAAGTTGATTCTTGTCACTCGTCAAGAATTCCCACAGGGCTTGGTATTTTTCTGTTTCATGGCTGAATTCGTCTACTTCGACAAACTCGTCATATGATTGGTCGATAGATAGATTTCTCTCTGCGCATAGTTCTTGAAGCTGGGACTGTGCCTCTCTTGGTCTTCCCAAGGCTACTCGCTTGGCACCTACCAACTTGGACGAGATGAGATAGTCTAGCCAGGTTCGATTGTAATTGCTTGTAATTAGTAGATCCCATTTTTTATTACTTAGTTCATTTAAAAGTACAGCAGCAGCCTTGAGATTCTCGCCCTCAGGTGGACAATATCCGTCTGCTTTAGTTGTAATCCACCGGATTCTAGGTGGGAAGAGAACCTTGAGCTGATCGTAGCCCTCTCTGACAAGAAGTGTAATCTCAGTATTAGCATATTTTGTTTCTAACAGACTCAAAAAACCGTTAAAAAGCACAATATCGCCATGTGTATCCAATCTAGTAAACAGAATACGTGCTGAACGATCAATTAATGCCATTAGCCTTTATCTCTTTTCCTCAATATCGCCGCACCTACAGTATAATTATGATGTGAGGCGCTTTGTAAGTGCCATGCGATAAACTCAGGAATATCACTTACATTCCAGTCTGGTCGTACATTATCTGTGTCAAATTCTGGATGATCCCAAATAACTTTTTCAAATTCCTTCATCGTTAAAGCAGCCCCATTCCATTCTGGAAATGTCATTCCCATCTCAGGCTCACAGATATCAAAGGATATTGCTAAAAGTCCACCTGGTTTTAATATCCTTCCCACTTCATCAATCGCACGTAGTTTATTCAACTGGTGCTCTATTACAGAAAAACTAGTAACCACATCGAATAATCGACTTTGGAAAGGTAGATTCTCATTGTCAATAATAACCCAGTTCACATCTAGGCCAGTTTCACTGCGAAGATTTTCCCATGTTGAAATCCATTGCTTGTCTTTTTCTACTAGCATCACGCTTGCACCGAGAGATGCCAAAAACCAAGGCATTGGACTCAACTCACTCCCCAAGTCAAGTAAATTTGTGCCGTCCCAGTCTACATGTGCCAGGCCATTGAACCATGACCATGGATACTCCCACACCTTTGACCAGTTGCTGAAATGGCGAAGACCGTGTTTTCTAGCAAAAGCATTCAACATGCCCATAAAGCCAACAAAACTGCCGGAAAAGGTTTGTGCAAGGTTAGCTAGACATATATTCTGGTTTGTTTCGTTAGGTAACCTTTCGAGGATTCCTAACTTAATTCGTAAATCCTCATTCGTTGATATACTCTTCTTTTTTTCAGCTACCACATAAAAACTCTGCATACCATCAGGTTCATTTGAAGAATCCAGGACCCTAAAACCCATGTGTTCGATTGCGGTGACTACAATATCAGACGCAGGAATCCAGCGGTGTCCTTCTCCTATCATAGGGGAACCCCGATGCCACAGTTCGCAGTCAGGATGCGGCAAATAGACAAAGAGCTTGCCCCTGTCCTTCAACAAAAAGTTCCATTTAGAAAGGCAATCTAACCAATCTTCTACATGCTCCAAAAAGTGGCTGCTGAAAACATAATCTAAGCTCCCCTCAGCAATAACATCGATATTATTCTCCGCTCCGGGCCCGCGAATGTCTACGGGAATACTCCCGGGTAAAGGCCAAAATCCACAACCATGGTCGATACCTTTGCCTATGCAAAACTCTAAAGCCATGGGAAAGATTGCATAACCAGCACCACCAACAGTTAAATAGTCCGGGTAGAATTTTCCTTTGTAGAGCCACCCACCAGGCTTTCTGCAGAGTCTGTCGTCTCTAACCCACCGCCAATAAACATTGAAGATGTCTGGTATGTCACGAATATATTCTGGCATTTGTACATTCTCTTTGCTCATTTTCAATCCCAACCATCCCGGTCTCGTAACTCAGTGCGAAATTGTCCCCCTCAAAGATATCCAGCCAATTTCATAGCGTCCCTCGTATATTGAAGGAAGATATCTTCCGTCTCGCGAGAGAAGAGCTTCTTCCGCGTACCTGGCCTGCCTGCCACACCCCCCTTGAATCCTAGGTGTTTGTGAGGCCCCATCTTTATATGGTCCCCCCAGATCTTTTCCAATGATGCTTTCTGTGCCGCGAGCTGAGCTCGGCTACGACACCAATCCAAACCAACAAATTGAATAACTTCAAGCAAAACATCCTCCACCCGGGAAAAAAGATCCTCATATTTGATCAAAAGTATCGATCTTTCACTTCTCATATCTAACCACGACTCTACGTGCTTCTGCCAAGATGACGGCCAAATCCTTTCCGTACACAAATCAATAATAAAATCATCGAACGTACCTTTGTACCCATGAATTCTGGTTTGGACATCGTAGTATGAAACACAGACATCACGCCCATCACGAACAAGATAAATAACCTTACTATAGTTCGAGTCATATAAGAAATGGCTCTTTATAACTCTTGGTATCGGAATAATGGGAGATATCTTCTCAGTATAATGAATATCAGGTACAATGTGTTGCAGCCTGTCTAAATTCCATTCGACACATGGCTCTCGATAGAAGGCAATTAAGTACCGTAACCACGTGTTACCGGACCGTGGATACGAACACAAGTACACGTCTTCAGTGTAATCTTTCACGCCACTTCCCTTTTGCAGCTCCTTTACATCATTACACATATTGCTAATCATATTTTTCAACAGCCAAAAACAATAATTTTGATACTTACCGCGAAACATGATCTTAAGCCCCGAGTGCCTTATTCCTCTTAACTTTGAATAATAACTAACCAATCCCACCAAAACATGCTTATTGTCACCTAAAAACACATCACTGCTATTTCAAACTACAACAATAGACAGAGATACACTACCAGACCAATATTCACAGTTCCTCAAACTTATCATCAACTTCTATCCTCATAATTCAAACTACCGAGCAAATCACCAGTAACCATCATAAAGTTTTCAATAACATCACAATTATAATAATTTCTCCAATCTCCGATGATGCCTTTACGGTAATGCGAACTATTATCCTCAACACCACGTTTTCGACCGCTAAGCTTTCGAAAGCTATAATCATTCAGTAGCTTTCTAAATTCACTTTTTCTCATGTTAACGTCGATGTGATAAAACAGTTTTCTGAAAGTTTCATATTGATCGTCACCCACCATATCTTCAAAACGAAAAATTTCTATGTTTCTGTCCTCTTCTGCCGAATTTATCCATGAATTCAATGTGGAAAATAACCCTATATTATTCAAATAATCAACAGCATAAATCAGTCCTTCTGTGAGCGAAACGTCATTTAACAACTTTCTGATACGGCCGATTTCTCCCATCAAGCTGTGCGAACACTTTACCGAGAAATACCAGGAAACAATAATATCTCTAGGATCACGCATAACGAAAAACGTCTTATGCTTAACAGCTTTTGGCATACTCCTGTAACAATCATAATGAATATACAGCGGGCTTATGATTGTGCGAGATGGAAATGACTCAAAAAAGAACCTTTCATGAAGCTTTCTCGAATCGAAACCGCCGGGTAATCTTTCTTGGTATGTATATACAGTCAGGCCAGAAGATTGGAAAACTCTTCTGTCTGATAATATTGCTTTGATCCATTGACTGCCGGTTTTATGAACACAACAATGATAGATGTTTGCGAGGACACAATTGTTGGTCTTCTTTTTCAATCGTCTTTGTCCGAGACACATACGATTGTGTTCTCCTTTCTATCTATAAATAGCATTGCCAGTTAATGATAACTAAGATCGATTAAAACTTTTATCTTATTACATAAAGCAAAAGCATTTTTTTATTTCAATATTTCCTGAATCAATCAAATGATTGATACACAGAATGTCTTAACTTGGCAACGGAATTTGCCACTTACATAGTCAATTTGCATGATTCCTTATAACGAAATATAGTCATATCTATTTGACTTTTTCCTAATTAAATTTTCCGGCTATTTAGTCACGGCACTTGCTTGTCTGTAACACTTTTACCTCAAGCTGTTGCTCTATTATTTTCACCGTGTTCGATTTTCCAATTTCCGACAAGTTGCACAGGCGCAAGTCCGACGAATTCTCCACTAATTTTCAGCCTCTTAATACCATAATGCTGGATAAGTACCTCAACTAGTGTTTCATCATGTACACCCACTGACAGCAAGTAATCGCCAGGATTCAGTGTCATTTTTGGGAATTTTACCTTAATGTGTAATATTCTTCCCTGATTGGCTATCTTTGCGTTATTAAAAGACGAATTGCACTGGGCAACGAGCTGCAGTTCCTGATTAAAGAAACCTATGGTCACAACTGGATTTGATATTTTCACATCAACAGACAAGTCCAGCCTGATGCACAAATCGTCTAAGTATTTAATTGTTTCAGCCGGCTTCTGAACGTTGCTCTCAAGTTCAATCTTGTGGATAATTGCCCTACCGTTTCCTGCAACAATACTCCCTCTGTGCTCAAGTTGAGTATAGTATTGCTCAATTCCTTTGGGAACGTTCTTGCCCTGGTAAATTGCATTACCCGCATTCATGAAACAAATGTCTGTGCAGACCCGTGCAACCTGAGGCATTTGATGTGATACGAAAATGACCGCCGCGTTTTTGGAAATTTTGGCAATGAGGTTAAAGCACTTCGCTCTGAATCCTATATCTCCAACTGCCAGCACCTCGTCAATCAACAACACATCTGGATTGAGGTGGGCCGCGACTGCAAATCCCAGCCTCACTTGCATGCCCGAGCTATAGAACTTGACGGGAGTATCGATAAAGGCTTCTAATTCAGCGAAATCAACGATTGACTCGAATTTTGCATCAATCTCCTTTTTGGTTAGTCCGAGGATCGAGCCATTTATATAGATGTTTTCGCGGCCGGTAAGCATTGGATGAAATCCTGCACCCAGCTCAATCAAAGCCGCCACTCGTCCATGCACCTCAATAATACCCTTGTCAGGCAGGATGATGCCGCTAAGCATCTTTAGAAGCGTACTCTTGCCAGCGCCGTTACGTCCGATGAGGCCTAGACATTCACCTCGTCGGATTTCGAAAGATACATCATCCACTGCCCAAAACTCATGCATGCGTAGGGTGTCATTACGGGATGGTCCGTTATCAAAAACATCTCCTACAATATCGCTAATCCCATAAAGTATGGAATGCTTCAGAGATTTGCAGAACTTCTTGCTAACCCCTTCAACTTTTACAAGAATTTCATCAGACATAAATCTTGTCTCTTGCTCATGCTCTTTCCGCAAGTCGCCGGATTCCCATATGAAAAAACCTCCAGCCGAGCAGAAAGAAGATTAAAGAAAACAGGCAGGAGGAGGCAAAACTTCCCGGCATCGACAGCTGCCCGGTTGCGATCAAATCCTGAGTGGCAATGAGCAGAGGGCTAAATGGATTAAGAAGGTTGATCAGCACAAATGGCCAGTCAACCGGCGGCGGATAGAGAACTGGAGCCAAAAACATCCCGAAAGCAAGGACTAAGCCCAATGCGTTGCCAATATCCCGCAGAAGTAAATTGCCGATCGCCAGGAAAAAACCCACTCCCACAGCTAACAAAACAATCGGAATTAAAAACAGAGGCAGAAACACAGACTGCCAGGTAGGCATTACGCCTTGCCAGATGAAAACGATTATTACTGGAATTAGACGTATTAGGAAATCGAACAGAGGTTGGCCAATAGCTCCAAAAAGCAAAGACTCTTTTGGGAAGTTGATTTGCGTTACAAGAGAGCCTGCCAAGACCAGGCTCTGGGTGCAGGCCTGCAAACAGCCGGAAAAAAGCTGCCATATGCCAATACTCCAGAGAGCATAGGCGACGTATGGGAGGGAAGTCTCACCGATGGGCAAAACCCGCGTCCGTGACAGGAAAGTAAAAATGGCCACCATCACCACGGGCGGTAGGAGGGCCCACGTATAACCAAGTAGCGACTGTCGATAGCGCACAGAGAGATCACGCAAGACGAGCCGCCAAATGAGCTCGCGAGATCTAATGAGGTCATCAATCATGATAGGCCAGACCCGCCAGCCCATTTTTCTTATTAGATCCGGGGTATATACAGTTACGGGAGGCACACCATTTTCTTGCATGTTGGATTGACCTTCCTTTCCCAGGTCTCCTGCGTACGTTTGCCGGTATGAACCAAACACGTGGTAGCTGCAACCCGTTGCCCCAACGATATATCAGATGGTTCACCACCTTTTACAAGAGAACTACCGGGAGAGCGAAACTTCTTTCAGGTATCTATGATTGTTTTGAAGAAGCTTCTCAGACCATACAGTTTTCTTCTCAAATCATCGGATGAACGAATTACCAGCGCCATTCTTGCCATTTGTCCTGGTCTCAGATAGAACTCCTTGAGTCCTTTGTCGATCAGACCGTCAATATCCTCCTTACTTAACTCTGGGTAGTCAAGCACCGTCGCCTGTTCCCAGTTTTCATCCACCCACTCCCGCCAGGTATTCGGTACGAGAGAGCCATTGTCACGAGCCCATTGGCAAATCTCGGTTCCCGGATAGGCGCAGATTCCAGAGAACTGTACCGTATCCATGGGCAACGATTTGGCGAACTCAATAGTCTTGCGGGCAGACTCTCTGGTTTCACCGGGCGCTCCAAACATAAAGCAGCCATGAACGGTAAATCCGAGTCTTTGAGCTTCTTTTGCTAAGGTCACCGACTGTTCCAGAGTTGTGCCTTTTCTCACCGCGTCCAAGGCCTCCTGGGTGCCAAACTCGAAACCTACCATGAGCATGCGGCACCCGGCTTGCCTCATCAGGGGAAGGAGCTTGAGATCCACATCAGTGCGACAGTTGCACGACCAGGTAATTTTCAGATTTCTCTTCAGAATTTCTCTACACACACCTTCTACATGTTTTGGCGAGGCAGTGAAGGTGTCGGTCTCAAACATCACCTCCCTCAGATATGGGAAAAGCGAGAAGTCGTATTCAATTTCATCCACCACCAGCTCAGGATCTCGCATCCTGAGCTTTTTCCCTTCCATCAAGGGTACATCCCTGCAAAATGTGCACCTACCGAAGCATCCCCTGCCGGAAATAAGGGTGATAAAGGGAAACCGCTTGCCTGCGTCCCTATACCACTTGGGATCTATATGCTGCCAGGACGGAAAAGGCAGTTCATTCACCTCCAGGTGGGGCCTCGGCTCTGTGTGCGCAGGCTCTTTTTCATGGTCATAATACGAGATGCCCAGAATTTCAGAAAGCCTTGAGCTATTCCAACCCGGGCCCGCCAATTGCGCCAGTTGACGTAGTGTATAATCGTATTCGCCCCGAACTATAGCATCAAGAGTCCCATTCGCTCTCCTGAGGGTATCTTCCGGTTCTGCGGTTACGTGAGGGCCCACGGCAACGGTGCGGCAGTTGGGAAGGATTTCTTTAGCCAGAGAGGCGTAAATAAGGTCTGATTCAATAGAAGGAGTGGTGGTGTGCAAGACCAGAAGCCCGGGTCTGCTCTTCTTCAGCGCAGACAACACCTCATGCCGCTCCAGGTTCAAGGCCGGACCGTCCAGGAAGTCTACACTGAATCCCGCCTGTTCAAGGACTGCCACCGCTGTGAGCAGCCAATCCGGGTGGCGTTGCACCCGTCCTCTCGACCTGGCGGCCCAGCGGGCTGAGCGGCAGAAATCTTGTACTACTGGCGGGTTGAGTACAAAAACATCGGCCATTTTTCTCTATCCATCATAAGACTTATGCAATTGTTATTTTAAGCAAAACCTATGCCGGGATCTCCAAAGGCTCCTCCCCGCCGTTAAGTATGGTCTCCAGTCTCAGGATCTCTTTCTCTACCTTTTTTACTTCTGCATAATCATCCACCTCTGGGAGATATTTCTCGTACCAATTGATGGCTCCGGTCAAATCTTCACCTAAGGTGGCAATCATAGCCCTGGTCTTTTCAAGCCGGCGGGGAGAATTGCCAGTATTCCCAGTCAAGAATCGCTCCGTATAACCATTTAAAGTGACATCTAAATTCCTATCTTCGTTACCCTTGAGAAAAGAAAACTCAGCAGAATCAAGCCTCAACCCCAGCAGCGACCTGATGGCCTGCGTACGCAGCCCATACTCACCAAGATGATCGTAGAGGCCAATCAAGCGAATCCTGGGTGCCAGATTCAATGCTTGGATTCCCACCACAATTTCCAAGTGTCTCCTCGCCTCAACCAAACGATTGCTCCTCTCCATAATGACACTGAGATTGTAGTGAGCCGCGGGTGACCAGGGTTGGCGTTCCAGTATCTTTTGAAAAACCTCCTGAGCCTTCCCGTACTCTCCCTGAAGGTAGAAAATATTCCCTAACATCAGGAGTGACGAGATTGCGTGCTCATCTCCTACCTGGCGGTCAAAATACAATCGGGCCCTGTCATAATCCTGGAGTTCGAAGAAAAGCCTACCGCGGTAATAATTCATATCCGGGGAATTATCCGGGAGTGAAACCATGTGTTCCGCCAGCCTGACTCCTTCCCCACGAAGATCTAGCTGCAAATAAACAACGAGTAGATCCAGATAGGCCCTTGAAAATTTCGAATCCGGCGGAAGTGCAATTACCCGCTCCAGGTATGTGCGGGCCTCCTCCCATCTCTCGAGCTTGATCGATATCTTGCCTAAATGATGAAGGAGAAGCTTGCTGTCAGGTTCCTGCTCCAGCAATTTTAAGGCTACACTAAGAGCCCTTTGATAATCTCCTTGATCAAAATAGAAGCAGGAGAGATTATAGATGGGCTTTGGACACTCCGGACATAGGCGATGGGCGATTTCGAATTGTTCCTTGGCCATTTCCAGCGAACCATGTGAACTCTTGTAAAGAGCAAGCCCGTAGTTCAGATGTGGTCTGTATTTATTAGGAGACTTTTCCACTGCGTCCCCCCAGAGTGATACTTCACTGCCCCAAACCTGGTTTCTGGAAAAGGTGAGCCCGGCAAGGAGGGAAAAAACCAAAAGGCAAGACGCTGCCGCTGAGAAAATCTTTATCGGCATTTGCCTGATCCTGTTAAGGGCAGCGAAAACAACCTGAACAACCCCAATGGCCAGGAAGCCAACTGCCAGGTACATGCGGTGCTCGAAGAGCACATCTTTGATTGGGATAATGCTGGAGGTGGGCGCAAGGGTTACAAAGAACCCGACTATGCCTAGTGAAAGGAGACGGAATCGACCATAGGCTAAGATTGCAAGTGCAAAGAATACTAGGAGAGCGAGAAATGACAACATCGTCTCCGGGGCAAAAAAGTTGGTGGCAACAGGAAAGTCCCAGTCAAGGTTTTGACCTACAGGATAGAAAAAGAGTCGGAGATAGGTGAGGAGCACACTGAATTGGGTCAGCAGGTATTGGCTTCTGGTAAAGGGAATCTCCGGGTCGTAGAAGAAATTCCTCTCCAGCAATGGCCCAAGCTTATAGAAAACCACCACAGCAGTGGGCACCAGGAGAACAAGGAAGATCTTGTTACGCAGCACGTCCTTGATTGAAGCCTCGAAGAGAAACACTTCAAAGATGGCAATCATGGCGGGGAGGGTCACTGCTGTCTCTTTGGAGAAAGTGGCACAGAGAGCTGATAAGCCCGTTAATACCCCATACCTGAGAGTTGCCCCTGCATTTTTCTGTAAGCGGGCTCTTACATAGAAGTAGAGTGTTGCCAAATAGAACATACCGGCCATGCTTTCCGCCCGCTGGATCACGTAGGTGACGGATTCGGTTTGCAAGGGATGGAGAAGGAAGATCCCGGCAACAAGACAAGCGGCAAGTTTCTTTAAAAATGGAGACGCCACCTTCTCCATAGCTGGAGTCTTCAGGAACTCGATGAAGAGTACATAGAGAAAGATGCTCGCCGTGTAGTGAATGAAAAAATTGAAGATATGATAGCTCATGGGTTCAAGACGGCTAAAGTGATAGTTTGCTGCTAGGGTGAGATAGATCAAGAAGCGTTCTTTGCAGTAGCCGAATATGGTGCTTAGGTCATGGAGATCACGAATTGCTCTGTTTTCAAGGATGTGGGAGATGTCATCCAAAAAAAACGAGGTGCTGAAGGTAGTTGAATAGGCAACCAGAGCGAAAATGAGGAGAGCTAAAATATATGGCAAGTCGAGATCTTCGTTGAGCGAGGTTCTAGCTATTCCTGCCATTTTTGTTATTATTTTCCTGTTTGACGAAGCTCACAAAAAAGTCTTGCAGCGTTAGACGTTTTGGCTCTATTGACACCAACTCCACATCCTTATGCAAAATCAGGTCCAAGAAAGAGGCAATGTCCTCCTTGGGGACCTCTATCTTCAACTTATCCTCAAAATATCTCAGTGCCAGCCCTTTTTCCTCCAGAAACTCCATCTGCTCAGGTATTGCCTTCCTGAGTACTAATTCATATGAAGAAAAGCTTTCAGAAATTGCATCCGTCAGGAAGCCGGAGAACTTCAGCCTGCCTCTAGAGATGATGCCAATACGGTCACAAACGACCTCAACATCGTGAAGGATATGGGTACTAAAAAATACGGTTTTTTCTTGGTTACGGAGCTTGAGCATCAGGTCAGTCACCAGTTTGCGCCCTGGCGGATCAAGTCCAGACATGGGTTCATCAAAAATCAATACTTTCGGGTCATGAATAAGGGCAGCGGCAAGGCCCAGCCTTTGCACCATACCCTTGGAATAGGTGCGCAGAGGACGATGAGCGGCCTCCACCAGATCCAGCGTCTCCAGCAATTCTGCACCCCTGCTCCGAATGTCCCTATCCTGCATGGAGTGGATGGCGCCGTGGAATCCGAGCAGCTCCCAGCCGGTGAGAAAAGAGTAGTAGCTGGGATTCTCCGGCAGGTATCCCATATGTGTTCGGGCTTGCGGTTCCCTGACCTCACGTCCAAGGATGGTTGCCCTGCCCTGTGTAGGCCGAATAAGGTCACAGAGAACCTTTATGGTGGTACTCTTGCCCGCCCCATTGGGGCCGATGAAACCGAAGATCTCGCCCTCAGGCACGGACATACTGAGATCATTCACCGCCAACACCTTCTGGCGCCGCAACCCTTTGTAATAGACTTTCCTAAGTCCCTCAATTCTTATGGACTCCATAACCGCCCTTTCCAAAGGCCAGCTTGCTGGTGGTCCGAACCTTCCCTTTTTCGTCCAGATAGAAAGAGCCCCCGTAAGGGTCTTCAGGGATGCGTTCGATAATCCCCTTCTCCACCAGCTTTTCGATTGACTCGGGGGTCCGCTGAAAACGCTTTCTGTAGGCAGACACTGCCTCTTCCAGCTCCAGAATCCGTTCAAGAGCCTCTGCACGGATCATCAGATGTTTCTTTATGGATTCGTTTCTGGTAGTGGGAATAAGCTCTTTAAGGTAAGCCAGAGCCAGAGCCGTCCTGTCTCCTTCATAGTAATAGCGCGCTGCAAGGGTGGAGAACCAGGCGGCTCGACGGTTCAACTCCGCCGCCTTCTCCAGATACTCCGCAGCCTTGGTGTAATCTTTGAGGAAATAAGCGTAATCAAAGGAGATGTAGAAGGGCAGGTACCAGTCCCAGTTGCGATATGAAAAGCCGTATTCCAGGAGTTCGATGGTAGGCCGAATCATGCCTGCGTCCCAGGTGAGCACTGCCTGGGCAAAGTAATAGGCGTCCATGTTGTAGGGGTCCAAACGGGTAGAGGTAT
>Ga0209536_100002200_pt1 | contig 31732 bp, 32 predicted proteins | sample DeeMarSeWOR28_12_FD_187461 | JGI IMG/M metagenome (GOLD analysis project Ga0209536, IMG submission 187461) | Marine sediment microbial communities from White Oak River estuary, North Carolina - WOR-2-8_12 (SPAdes) (version 2) | ecosystem: Environmental > Aquatic > Marine > Intertidal zone >... | reverse complement strand
TGCGGACGAGTCGCATACCGCAGTTGATGTCGAAGCCGATACCGCCCGGAGAGATTACGCCGGAGCGGACGTCCACGGCAGCGACGCCGCCGATCGGAAAGCCGTAGCCCCAATGGGCGTCGGGCATGCAGAGGCTGGCGTCCACGATCCCCGGCAGGGTCGCCACGTTGGCAGCCTGGACGAAGACCTGGTCGTCCATCGCGCGAACGAGTTCCTCGCTGCCGTAGACGCGCACCGGCACGCGCATGCCCGGACGAAAGCCCGGGGCGAGCTCGAAGGTGGCCGGGCCGACGGGGCGGAGTCCGGCGGGTGCGCCCATCAGCTGCCTGCGTCCGCGGTCAGGGTCCCGGCGGCGTCAGCTGCCGAAGTCCCAGGACTCCCCCTCGCGGTACTGCTTCAGCACGTTCTTCGCGATCAGGATCTTGTGGACCTCGTCCGGCCCGTCGGCGAGCCGCAGCGTTCGCGCTCCCTGGTACATCCCGGCCAGCGGTAGGTCGCCGGTCACGCCGGCGGCCCCCCAGACCTGGATGGCGCGGTCCACGACCCGTTCGTAGGCCGCAGGCACGAAGATCTTGATGGCGGAGATGTCGGTGCGAGCGTCGCCGCCGGTGTCCATCTTCTCCGCGCAGTTGATGGTCATGAGGCGCGCGGCCTGGATGTCGATGTAGGAGTCGGCGATGAAGCCCTGGATGAACTGCTTCGTCGCCAGGAGTCCGCCGTGGACCTCCCGGCTCATGGCGCGCTCCACCATCAGATCGAAGGCGCGCCACATCTGCCCGACGGAGTTCATGCAGTGATAGACGCGCCCCGCCCCCAGCCGGTCCTGGGCTGCCTGGTGACCGGAGCCGGTCTGTCCGAGCTGATTCTCCAGCGGAACCCGGACGTCCTCGTAGATGAACTCGCAGTGATCGCTGAAGCGACCCCAGACCTCGATGCCCCGGACCATGTTCACACCAGGGGTGTCGGTGGGAACGATGATCTGGGTCATCTTTCCGTTCTGCTCCGCGGGTCCGGTCGGGTCCTCGGTGCGACACATCACGATCAGGAAGTCCGCGCGCTTTCCGTTCGACGTGAACCACTTGTGGCCGTTGATCACCCATTGGTCGCCCTCGCGACGGGCCGTGGTCTGGATCGAGCGCGGATCGGACCCGGCGCTGTCGGGCTCGGTCATCGAGAAGCCGGACTCGAGCTTCCCCTCGGTGAGCGGGACCAGCCACTTCTGCCTCTGCTCCTCGGTGCCGTACTTGAGCAGGATCTTCTGATTGCCGGAGTTGGGGGCCACCACGCCGAAGAGGGAGGCCGCACCCACGCTGTAGGCCAATACCTCGTTCATGTAGGCGTGCTCGAGGAAGCTCAGGTTGCAGCCGCCGTACTCCTCGGGCAGATGCGGCGCCCACAGACCCGCCTGCTTCACCTTCGTCTGGATCTCGTGGCGAAGCTCGCGCGCCGCGGCACGCTCGGCCTCGGAGGACTTGCCGTCGCGCCGCCACGCCCAGAGCCGGTTCTCGTTCGGCAGGATCTCGCGGTTGACGATCTCGGCCGTGAGCAGGCGGATCTGGTTGATGCGGTCCGAGACGTTGGGGATTGCCTGGACGTTCATCGGCATGGGGGCGGGCCTCGTCGGGTTGGGGGATCGGGAGATTCGCGCCCGCTAGCATAGACCGTTTTCGCGCCGTGGTCGGGAGCCGGTGAAGCCGATCGGGTGGGATCCCGCATGGTAGACTGCGCGTCGACCCCGCGAAGGCGAGCGATGAGCAACGCGCAAAGGCCCCTCTGTCACACCGAGCTGGTGATGAACTCGCTGCGTCGCTGGCCCGCGCGCGAGGCATTCCGCCAGGACGGGCGCGCCTGGACCTACGCGCAGACCGCCGATCTCGTGAGCCGCTTCGCCGCGCTCTTCCGGCAGCGCGGGCTCGCCCACGGTCAGGGCGTGGGCATCCTCTCGCCGAACCGCCCCGAGGTGTGGATGTCCCAGGCGGCGATCTCGGTGGCCGGAGGCCGCTACACGGCGCTGCACCCGATGGGTTCGCTGGCCGACCACCAGTATGCGTGCAACGAGGCGGAGCTGCGCTTCCTCTGCGTCGATCCGGACTACGCCGACCGGGCCGCCGAGCTGATGGAGAGCTGCCCGCCGGTGGAGGCCGTTCTCGGCTTCGGACCGTCGGCGTCCGGGGAGGACCTCCTCGCCCTGTCGGAGGGCGTGGCGGCCCGCCCGTTCGAGCCGGGTCCCCACGCTCCCGACGATACGAGCTGGCTGCTCTACACCGGAGGCACGACCGGCGTGCCCAAGGCCGCCATGCTCTCGGAGAGCGCCGTCGCCCAGATGGCGCTGGCTGTCTCGTCGGGCTGGGACCTCCCCAAGCAGCGCCGCTACCTGGCCTGCGCGCCCATCACCCACGCGGCAGGGATGCTGATCACCCCCACCCTGATGGCCGGCGGAACGGTGATCCTTCAGCGCGGCTTCGATCCGGGTCGCTGGCTCTCCGAGCTGTCGGCGGAGCGGGCGACGCTCTCGCTCCTCGTGCCCACGATGATCTACGTGCTGCTCGATCACCCGGGGCTCGACGCCGCCGATCTCGCCTCCCTCGAGACCATCATGTACGGCGCCTCGCCGATGTCGCCCGCCCGCCTGGTGGAGGGCATCGAGCGGATTGGACCGGTCTTCGCGCAGCTCTACGGCCAGACCGAGTGCGTTGGCGTCGCCACCAGCCTCTGGCGCGACCACCACGACCCGAAGGACCCCGCGCGCCTGGCCTCCTGCGGCCTGCCGATGCCCAACGTCCGCGTCGAGATCCGGGACGGGGAGGGGCGCGCGCTGCCGCCGGGCGAAGCGGGGGAGATCTGCGTCCAGGGCCCTTCCGTGATGAAGGGCTACTTCAAGCAGCCGGAGCTCACTGCCGAGACGCTCGTGGACGGCTGGCTCCACACCGGAGACGTGGCGGTGAGCGACGACGAGGGATTCCTCACCATCGTCGATCGCAAGAAGGACATGATCGTCTCCGGCGGCTTCAACGTCTTCCCGCGCGAGATCGAGGACGTGCTCTCGACCCACCCCGCGGTGTCCGCGGTGGCGGTGATCGGCGTCCCGGACGAGAAGTGGGGCGAGGCGGTGAAGGCCGTGGTGGTGCCGCGTCCCGGCGAGACCGTCGACGCCGGAGAGCTGATCTCCCTGGTGAAGCAGCGTAAGGGGGCGGTCTACGCGCCGAAGACGGTGGACGTGGTCGAGTCCCTGCCGCTCACGGCGGTGGGCAAGGCGGACAAGAAGGCGCTTCGCGCACGCTACTGGGATCCTTCGGGCCGCGGCGTGCACTGAGAGGGGCGGACCTCCGACGCCGCCTAACGCGGGCGGTCGCCGATCACGGTGACCCGCTCCATGACGCGCCGGTCGGGCCAGTAGTCGTTCGAGGCGTAGTGCTGGACCGCGCGGTTGTCCCAGAAGGCCACCGAGCCGGGCTCCCAGTGGAAGCGGCATTGGTACTCGGGGATCGTCGCCTGCCGGTAGAGGAAGTCGAGCAGGGCATCGCTCTCGGCGCGGGGGCACCCCTCGATGTGGCTGGTGAAGACCGGATTCACGTAGAGGATCTTGCGGCCGGTCTCGGGGTGTGTGCGGACGACGGGGTGTCGCGCCGGAGGGAACTCCCTGCGCTTCTCCTCCCGCTGCGACTCGTCGAGGGCCAGCCCGAAGCTGTGGATGAAGTCGTGAACCGCCACGGCCCCGTCGATCCGCTCGCGGACCGTGTCGGGCAGGCCCTCGTAGGCCGCGATCATGTCGACGAAGAGGGTGTCGCCGCCCCGCGGCGGGGCCTCGATGCAGCGGAGCACCGAGCCCAGGGAGGGGACCTCCCGCCAGCTCACATCGCTGTGCCAGAGATTCTCGTAGCCCGCCGTCTCCTCGCTCTTCTCGAAGCGGATGATCTCGTCGTGGCTCGCATTCGCCGGAAGGAAGGGGTGGACCTCGAGCTCACCAAAGCGGCGCGCGAAGGCCATCTGCTGCTGTGCGGTGCAATCCTGCTCGCGCATGAAGATCACCTTGTACTCGAGCCAGGCGCGTCGGATCTCCTCGAAGGCGTCGTCGTCGAGGCGTGCCAGCTGGACGCCGCGGATCTCCGCACCGATCGTCGGTGAGACCGGCGTGGCCTGGATGCGCTCGAAGCGGAGGCCGGCGAGCCGCTCGGACTCCTTTCGGAGATGAGGTCTCGGTCCGGGCCGCAGGGTGTTCCAGCGGCCGAGGCCCGGGGCGATCGGTGTGGTCGTCTCGGACATGGGGCTCCCGCGATCGTTGCCGCCCGAAGGCTAGCAGCCCTCGAAGTCGAGATCGCAGCAGGGCTATGCGATACTCGGCGCCTTCGATCGGAGCTCGAGAGCGCGGTAGACGCCGCGAACCGCGGTGAGGCGTCCGTCGCCCCGCGAGCACCATCGCACGTGTCCTGGGGGTCGGTTCTTCTCATCGTGCGGATCGCTCTCGATGTCACATCCTGCGTGAAGACGAAGCGGCGGGGCATCGCGAGCTACGGCTGGGAGCTGGCGGCCGCGCTGGGGCGGTCCGGGGCCGAGGAGGAGTTCCTCCTCGTGGTGCGTCAGAACCGCTGGCTTCGACGCGGTCTGGTGCGCGACATGCTTCCCGGCGCCCGGATCCGGCCGTGTGTCGATGGCTTCGAGTGGCTGACGATGCGCGGTATCGACGTGGTCCACAGCATCGGTGCCCGGCTGCCGGCCAGCGCGCGATTCGCACGCGTCGCCACGATCCACGACCTGAACGTCTTCGAGTTCCCGGAGCAGGCGGGCGACTCCTGGCGCGTCACCCGGTCACGCCGCATCCGCCAGACGGTGGGCCGCGCCGACCTGATCGTCGCACTGAGTGGCCAGGGAGCCGACTCGCTGCAGGAGCACCTCGGTATCTCCCGCGACCGCATCCGCGTCGTGCCCCACGGAGTCGACGCCGCCCGCTTCTCGGCCGTGGACCGGTCGAAGATCGACGAGGTCCTGGGGAGGCTCGGAATCGCGGGGGGGCCGTTCGTGCTCTCGACGGGGAAGTTCGGGATGCGGAAGAACCAGGCGGGCCTGCTCGAGGCGTTCGCGAGAGCCGGCCTGCCGCCCGATTGGCGGCTCGTGCTGGTGGGACCGCGTCCCGGCGACCTGGACCCGCTGCGTCCCGGTCTCTCCGATCTCGGGCTCGACGTCGATCGACGCGTGAAGACGATCGCCTGGATCGACGACGAAGACCTCCCGGCGGTGATCTCCGGCGCTTCGATCTACGCGTGTCCCTCGCTTCACGAGGGCTTCGGCATGCCAGTGCTCGAGGCGCAGGCTTGCGGCACGCCGGTGATCGCCTCGAACCGCGGTGCGCTACCGGAGACGCTCGGAGACGTCGGTCTGGTCTTCGATCCCGAGGACATGGACGAGTTCGCGTCCGCGTTGCAGCGCATGGTGAACGACGACGATCTGCGCGAGCGCTGCCGGAAGCGCGGACCCGAGCGCGTGCGTTCCAGCTACTCCTGGGACCGGGTGGCGCGCGATATGCTCGCCGTATACGGCGAGGCGAAGGGCTGACCCCGGCGCCAGCGCGTCGTGCCCTCAGAGGGGCTCGACGTAGAGGGTGAGGGCGCGGACCTCCACGACCCGCACGGGCGCACCCGCCTCGACCGGGGCCCGCTCTGCGTCGACCCGTGCGCGCCAGAGCTCCGATCCCACCCGGACGTAGCCCTCCGGGTCGAGCTGCTCCTGGGTCGTGCCCAGCGCGCCGAGCAGCGACCCGGTGCCGTCGGGGCTCCCGTGCTCGTAGCCGATGCGCAGGATCGGAAAGAGCGCGAAGTCCTTGGCGATCCAGGCGGCGAGGAGGAGGCCCGCGACGGGCAGGGAGAGGTCGCCGTGGGCCGCAAGCAGTCCCAGGACGATGGTGGCGAATGCCCAGCCCGGGAGCTGGAGCGTGACGTACTTCGCCAGGGGGTGGGGAGCGCGGCTCACGCGTAGCGGACCTCGAGGATCTCGAACACCGCGTCCCCCTTCGGGCGCCGCACCACGACCTCGTCGCCTTCTCGCTGACCGAGCAGCGCCTTCCCGACCGGGGAGTCGATGCTGATGTTCCCCCGCTCCACGTCGAACTCGTCCGGCCCGACGATGCGGTACACGATCTCGCTGCCCGACTCGTCCTCCAGCCGAACCCAGGCGCCGAAGGTCACGCGGCCGTCGCCGCGGTCCTCGGCCACGGTGACCCTCACCTCGCTCATCCGCCGGTTCAGGAACTCGAGACGGCTGTCGATTTCCCGCAGGCGCTTCTTGCCGTAGATGTACTCGGCGTTCTCGGAGCGGTCGCCCTGAGCGGCGGCCGCGGCGACCTCACGAGTCACCCGTGGACGCTCGCGCGTCCACAGACGGTCGTACTCCTCCTGGAGCGCCTTCAGCCCCTCAGCCGTGATGAGGGGCGAGCGGGGCGGTCTCTCGGTGCGTCGCCTCGACATGGATTCTGGGACTCCGCGTGGCGCTGTCGTATCCTCCGCCGCCATCCAAGGAGGTGCGGCGGATGTACGGGCTCGGCAGGATGATCGGGCGTTTCGGGATCGCGGTCGCTGCCGTCGTGCTGACCCAGGCGGCCGGCGCCGACCCGGCGGAGCGAGACGAGGCCTCGGATGCGAAGGTCCTCCTCGCCACCACCACGAGCGTACGAGATTCTGGACTCCTGGATACCTTAGTGCCCGTCTTCGAAGAGCGCACCGGCATCGCGGTCCAGGTGGTCGCGGTCGGGACGGGCGCCGCGCTGCGCATGGGCGCCGAGGGCAACGCGGACGTCCTGCTCACCCACGCCCCAGAGGCGGAGCAGGAGATCGTCGCCACCGGGGCCCTGGTGGATCGACGCCCCTTCATGGAGAACTACTTCGTGATTGCCGGACCCGCCGCGGATCCGGCGCAGGTCGCCAGCGCCGGTTCGCCGGAAGACGCCCTGCGCGGGATCGCGGGGAGCGGTGCTCCCTTCGTCAGCCGCGCCGACGACTCCGGGACCCACAAGCGGGAGGTCGCGCTCTTCGAGTCCGCCGGCCTCGATCCTGCGGAGACCTGGGAGGGCTTCACCCGGACGGGCACGGGCATGGGGCTGACCCTGCAGGTGGCGGGCGAGCGCCGCGCCTACGTCCTCTCGGATCTGGGCACCTTCCTGGCCTTCCAGGCCCGCACGGGGCTGGTGGCGCTCTCGACGCCCGCGCCGTCGCTTCGCAACGTCTACTCGGTGCTTCGGGTCGATCCGGAGCGCTTCGCGGGCCGCGTACACGGCGCGCAGGCGCAGCGCTTCGCGGACTTCCTGCTCGAGGCGGAGACCCAGCGCGTGATCGGGGAGTTCGGCCGTGAGCGCTTCGGCCGCCCGCTCTTCACTCCCCTGTCGGTGGCGTCTCCGGCTCCGTGAGGGAGATCGACGCCGCGCTGATCCTCGAGATCACGCTGCGCACCCTCGCCGTCTGTCTTCCGGCACTGGGAGCGGCGCTGCTGATCGGTCTGCCCCTGGGCATCGCCCTGGGGCGTCGGCGCTTTCGCGGGCGCGGTGCGGTCGTGAGCCTGGTCAATGCGGGCATGGGAGCACCGCCCGTGGTCGTCGGGTTGGCGGGTGCCCTGCTGCTGTGGCGCAGCGGCCCGCTGGGCGCGCTGGGCCTCATGTACACGCCCGGCGCGATGGTGTTGACCCAGATCGTCATCGCGCTGCCCTTCGTGGTCGGCATCACCCTGGCCGCCGTCGGCGCCCTCGACGAAGACTGGGAGATGCAGGTCCGGACCCTCGGGATTCCCGCCCGCTGGCGGCTCTGGCTGCTGCTGCGCGAGATCCGCCTCGGCCTGCTGGCGGCGGTGATCGCGGCGCTCGGCGGGATCCTCTCGGAGGTGGGGGCCGTCATGATGGTGGGCGGAAACCTGGAGGGAGAGACGCGGGTCCTCACCACCGCCATCATGATGTTCACGCAGATGGGCGAGTTCGAGGTCGCCCTCGGCCTCGCCGCCGTGCTCGTGGGCCTGACCCTGCTGCTGGCGGGGCTCCTCACGGCGGTCCAGCAGGGCGGTCGCGCGTGAGCGCCGACGTCGCGCTCTCCTGTCGCGACCTCCGGGTCGTGCGCCCGACCAGTGGCTTCACCCTCGCGGTGGAGACGCTCGATCTCCACCGCGGCGAGGTGCTCGCCATCCTCGGGCCGAACGGGGCCGGCAAGAGCACCCTGCTGCGCAGCCTCGCCGGCCTCGAGGAGGATGCGGACGCCGTCACGCGCTCCGGCGCCGGTGCCGTCACCATGGTCTTCCAGCGTCCGGCGGCCTTCTCGGGCTCGGTCTCCCACAACGTGCGCGCGGCACTGCTGGGCCGCGAGCTCTCCCGGCCCGAGGTCGACGCGAGGGTTCGCGAGTCCCTCGAGCGCTTCGAGATCGCAGCCCTCGCCGATCGCAACGCCGCGGCGCTCAGCGGCGGCGAACTCCGACGCCTGGCCCTGGCCCGGGCCTTCGTGCTGCGCCCCGGCGCGCTCCTGTTGGACGAGCCCTTCGACGACCTGGACGCGGCCGGCCAGGCGTCGCTGTCGCTGGACCTGCGTCGCGCGATCGAGGAGACCGGCGTGGCGGTCGCGATGGTGACCCACGACCTGCGCCGCGCACTGCTGCTGGCGGACCGGGTGGCGGTCCTCCTCGAGGGCCGGCTGGTGCAGGCCGACCGCCGCGACACGGTGTTGGATCACCCGGTGTCGCCCGAGGTCGCGCGCATCGTCGGCATGTCGAATCTGATCCCCGGGCGCATGGCCCGGGAGGGCGCCTCACGCTGGATCCGCGTGGACGACGCGCACCGGGTGCCCACCGACGTGGAGACGCCGGACGGCGCGGAGGTCTGGGCCGGGATCCGTCCGGAGGACCTCAAGCTCGACGTGGGCCGCGGCGAGGGCGAGCCCATCGGCAAGGGTCGGGTCCGCAGCGTGGTGAACGACGGCGTCGCCGTCACCGTGGCGGTGGAGTGGGCGGGCATCGAGATGCGAACCGTCCTGCTCGCCGGCCGGGGCCTCGCGCGCTCGATCTCGGCCGGTGACCTCGTGTCGCTCTCGGTGCGACACGATCGCGTCCACGCCATGCCGCGGGGCGATGGGGTCAGGCAGGCCAGCGGGGCGTGAAGGCGTACTCGAGCTTCAACCCGTCGGGATCCGCGAAGAAGAGCGCGTAGTAGCCCTCGCAGTACTCCGGGTAGTCGGCCGGCGGGTCGAGGATCGGGATGTCGAGGGCCGCGAGCCGCGCGTGGGCCTCGTCCACTGCCTCCCGACTCGGCGCGGTGAAGGCCAGGTGGTGGAGCCCCGGCGCGTAGCGATCGTGGGTCGCTGCCGAGGATGCGCGCGCGGCCTGGAGGCCCACCTCGACGCTCTCGCCCGCCCAGATCGGCCCCTCGGGAGCGTCGTCGATGCGCCGGAATCCCAGCAGGGGCAGCACCTGGTCGTAGAAGGGGGTCGATCGCGCGAGGTCGCGGACCGTGAGGTCGACGTGGTGGATCGCGCCCCAGGCCAAGGCTTCAGATCGGGAAATCGCCGGACGTGATCCGCGTGTGGATCGCGCCGTCGAGGGGTACGTAGGCGCCGGCCGCGTCGTCGCGCAGGTAGAGGGGGTCGGTGACGGCCGCCGGATCGAAGCCCTCCCGCACCAGCTCGACCTTGCGGATCTTGAACGTCCCGGTCACCTCCTGCTCCGGCAGGATGCGCACGAAGACGGGTGCTGCGTAGCGGGGGAGGACGTCGCTCACGTGGCGGTAGAAGGCCTTGCCGTCGAAGGTCGCGCCCCCGGCGAGGACGAGCGCCGCCATGCCCGCCCGGCCGTCGGCGCCGGGGACCTCGACGCCGTAGACGTTCACCATCTCGATGCCGTCATATCCGCCGATGAGCTCCGCCACCTCCTGGGTGGAGACGTTCTCGCCCTTCCAGCGGAAGGTGTCGCCGATGCGGTCGATGAAGTAGAAGAAGCCGTCCCGATCCTGCCGCAACAGGTCCCCGCTGCGGAAGCAGGCGTCGCCGGCCTTGAATACGTCTCGCAGGATCTTCTTGTCCGTGGCCTCCTTCGAGGTGTACCCCTCGAAGCGGCCCATGGCGATCGCGTCGGTCGCGGGGATGCGCCCCACCAGCTCGCCCACCTCGTCGGGCTCGCACTCGATGCACAGGCCATCGGGTCCGCGGGGATGGCTGTCGGTTTCGACGTCGTAGCGGATGATGCGGGCGTTCGTGATCGACCGCAGCGGCATGCGTCCGACCGACCCCACCTTGTTCTCGAAGTTGACCAGGGCGGTGTTGCCCTCGGTGGCGCCGTAGAACTCCCGGATGGTCCGGATGCCGAAGCGCTTCTGGAAGGCCTCCCAGATGTCGGGGCGCAGGCCGTTGCCGATCATGGCGCGAACCCGGTGGTTGCGGTCGTCCGGGCGCTCCGGCTGGTTCATGAGATAGCGACAGAACTCGCCGATGTACTGGAAACAGGTGGCGTCGTAGCGCCTCACGTCCTTCCAGAATCCGCTCGCGCTGAATCGGCGCCGCAGCGCGATCGTGGCGCCGGCGCTCAGGGCCGCCCCCACCAGCATGACCCCGCCGGCGCTGTGGTAGAGCGGGAGCGCGCAGTAGTGGACGTCTGCGGGGCGCAGGTCGAGCGCGAAGGCGGAGAGGTCGCCGATGCTGAGGAAGCGGAGGTGACTGAAGTGGGCGGCCTTCGGGAGGCCGGTGGTGCCCGAGGTGTAGATGTAGAAGAGGTCGTCGCCGGAGCGCAGGGTGGAGCGGTGCTCCGGGCCGGGATCGTCGGTGCGCTGGCCCACCAGGGCGGCGTCGAGGTCCTCGGCGCCCTCGGGTCGCGGGCCCGTGTCTCCGCGCTCGGCGTCGAGGGCAAGCCAGGTGTGGAGGGGGAGCTCGAGGTCGCTCGCCGTCGTGGAGAAGCGATCGAGGCACTCGCTGCCCAGGACCAGGTGTCGCGCCTCCGAGGTCGCGAGCGCGTGTCGCAGTCCGCGTCCGCTGAGGTTGGTGTTGATCAGCGCGACGGTGACGCCCACCTTCGCCAGGCCCAGCCAGCTGGCCAGGTACTCGGGACGGTTCTCCATCAGCAGGGCGGCGACGTCCCCGCAGCGTAGGCCCGCATCCAGCGCCCAGTGGGCCACGCGGTTCGCCTCGGCATCGAGCTCTCGGTAGCTCTGCCGGCGATCGCCGAAGAGCAGGGCCGGGTGGTCGGGTCGACGCTCCGCCTGACGCTGGAGCAGGTCCGCGACGGTGGTGCGGCCACCGGGCTTGTGAGCCGCGAGCCTGGGGAGCGCCGGTAGCAGCCGCACCATCAAGGCGATGCGGTCGAGCATGGGCTCAGGCTATCACGTCCGCCGGATTCGCACGTGCCGCGAGCGCCGCTCGCAGGCGCGCGCCGATCTCCGTCGCTCGCTCGGAGAGCACCTCGTTGTCCCGGGTGGAGCGGATCGCGGCGCACAGCCAGTCCACCTCGAGCCTTCGGCGCGGAATGGCGGGCGGCCCGAGCCCGAGCTTCTCCACCCGCTGCGCCCAGTGGAACTGATCGAGCACGTGGGGAACGAGGATCTGGGGGGTCCCGGCCCGCGCGGCAGTGGTGGTGGTCCCCGCGCCGCCGTGATGGACCACGGCCGCCACACGCCGGAATAGGCTCGCGTGGGACAGGCCGCCCACGGCCATGACCTGGCTGGGGAGCGGAGTCCGGCCGAGGCCCGCCCAGCCCTCGGAGAGGACGGCGCGCACACCCACCCTTCGGACCGCCTCCAGCACCATTCGTGTCGTCCGCTCCGGGTCCGGGTCCGTCATGCTGCCGAAGCCCACGTAGATCGGCGCCGGGCCCGCCGCCAGGAACAGCTCGAGCTTCTCGGGCAGGGGGGCTTCGTCGAAGGGATGCAGGCAGCCGATCGTCTGCACCTCTGCCGCATCGGCCGGCGCCGGGGCGAGGATCTCCTCCGCGGCCAGGATCGGCCGGGTGCCCAGGCAGCGCGCGTAGAGATCAGCGAGGGGAGGCAGGCCGAGCCTCGAGCGCTCGCGGTTCAGCGCGGGGCGCATCCGCAGCTGGGTGGCGGCGTGCTGGGCTCGCCACGCCAGCCGGTTCAGCCAGCGGGGCAGGTCGCCGCGTGGAATCGAGAAGGGGGGGTGCTCGCTCGAGGGGATGAGCGTCGGGTCGTAGGCGACGAGCCGGTACTCCGCGCCGAACAGCTCCGCGACCGACGCCGCGGCGAACTGCGTCCCCGCTGCGATCACGAGCTCGGCGCCCTCGGCTGCCCGCACGAGATCGCGGAACTGGGCGCTCAGGTTCTCGTGGAAGAACCGCTCGCCGGCCCGCAGCATCCCGGCGGCGCCGCCGTGGAGCGATCGGGCCTCCCGCTCGAGATAGGGACGGACCTGGGTGCCGACGGGGCGGAACGCCAGCCCGCTCCGCGACACCCGCTCCTCGAAGTCCGGGGGCGCGCAGAAGACGACGTCGCGGCCGCGGTCCCGGAGGGCCGTCCCGAGGGCCAGCATCGGATGGATGTCGCCCCGGGTGCCTTCCACGGCGATGGCAACGCGCATGATCTCCTCCCGCCTCCGATCGGTATCGATCGGCGCGGGCCCCGCCTTGACGGCGGGCCGGGGCGCCGGGTCGGGGCTACCGGCGCAGGTGTGCGCAGGCGGTGCGCAATCCGGCGCGCAGCGCCGCGAAGCGCTTGACCCGGGTCCGACCTCCCGGGGAGAATCGCCGTCGGAGGAGGACCTCGTGGACTACGGACAGATCCGAAGCGAGACCGTCGAGGGTGTCGCCCTCGTCACGCTCGACCGCCCCGAACGGATGAACGCGTGGACGCCCCGGATGGGCGCGGAGCTCGCCGACGCCATCTCCGTGGCCAACGAGGATCCGGAGGTCGGCGCGATCGTGATGACGGGCGCGGGCCGCGGCTTCTGTGCCGGCGCCGACATGGAGGACACCTTCCAGAGCCAGATCGACGGCGAGGGGCAGGCTGCGCTCACCGGCGACTGGGTACGGCTCGTACGCGAGTCGAAGCCGATCGTCGCAGCCGTGAACGGTGCGGCCGTGGGAGTCGGCCTCACGATGATCCTCCCCTTCGACGTGATCGTGGCATCGGAGCGCGCCCGCTTCGGGATGTTCTTCGTCAAGGTGGGGGTGGTGCCGGAGCTCGCGAGCACCCACTTCCTGGTGCAGCGCATGGGCTTCGGACGCGCCAGCGAGATGTGCCTCTCGGGCCGGCTCTACGGCGCCGAGGAGGCCTGCGCGGCGGGCCTGGTCGACCGGCTGGCGAAGCCGGAGGCGTGTCTGGACACCGCGCTCGAGGTCGCCCGGAGCATGGGAGTCAATCCTCCGCCCCAGCTCCGCTGGATCAAGGAGCTGCTGACGCGAAACGCCTGCGAGACCGACCTCGGGCTCGTGCAGAGGCGGGAGATGAAGAGACTGCGCGAGTCCTACGCCACGCCCGAGCACCGCGAGGCGGTCCGGGCCTTCCTGGAGAAGCGCCCTCCCGAATTCAGGAAGGGCTAGCCGGCCGGAGACGGGCGTTCGCGCAGTGCGGTCAGGATCTCGCGGGTGGCCGGAGAGCGGTTCAGGGTGTAGAAGTGGATTCCCGGCACGCCGCGCGCGAGCAGGTCCTCGCACTGCCGCGTCGCGTGGCGGACCCCGAGCCGGTGTACGGCCAGGGCGTCGTCCTCCGCGGCCTCGAGCTCCGCGAGGAAGTCCGCGGGGATCCGGTTCCTGTTCATGCGCGCCATGCGCTTGATCCCCGGAACGCTGCCCACGGGCATGATCCCGGGCACGATCGGGACGTCGATGCCGGCGTTCCGCGCTCGTTCCACGTACCCGAAGTAGTCCTCGTTGTCGAAGAAGAGCTGGGTGATCAGGAACTCGCAGCCCGCCGCGACCTTCTCCGCCGCGTGGCGGATCTCGCCCTCCCAATCGCTCGAGTTCGGATGAAGCTCGGGATGAGCGGCCGCGCCGATGCACAGCCCTCCGATCTCCCGGGCGAAGCGCACCAGATCCACTCCGTGCTGGAAATCGCGAGGGGCGTCCGGGTCGGCGTTCTCGGGCAGATCGCCGCGCAGTGCGAGGATGTTCTCGATGCCGTCTCGTCGGAGCTGCTCGAGCACCGTCGACATCTCGGAGCGGCTGTAGTCGACGGTGACCACGTGGGCCATGGCCTCGATCCCGAGATCGCGCTTCGTGCGGACGACCAGAGCGAAGGTGTCGGGCCGGCGGGTCTTGTCCAGCGGGCAGGTCACGGAGACGAACCCGGGTTGCAGGCGGGCGAGCTCCTTGATGGTTCGCAGCAGGGATTCTCCTCCCTTCGGCGTCCTGGGGGGGAAGAACTCGAAGGAGAAGACGGGTCGGTTCTGGGCGTAGAGCTCGGCGATCCGCATCGGTCGTCCGTCCTGGGTGGGCGAACGCACGAGTATACGGCCCGACCGATGGGATGCCGAGTCGGGCGCCGTTGCCTCGCGGGGGCACAGCTGAGACAATGCGCACCCATCCGCTGAAGGAGGAGAGACGTGAGCGCGACGACGAATCGACAGTGGCGGCTTGCCAGCCGCCCGGTCGGCATGGTGAGCGAGTCCAACTTCGACTTCGTCGAGGAGCCGGTCGGGGAGCTCGGCGAGGGCGAGTACCGGGTCCGGAACCTCTACATCTCGTTCGATCCGGCCATGCGCGGCTGGATGGAGGACCGCCCGAGCTACATCCCCCCGGTGCAGATCGGCGAGGTGATGCGGGCGGGAACCGTCGGCGAGGTGGTCGAGTCGCGTCACCCGGACTTCGCCGAAGGCGACCGGGTCCAGGGCCTCTTCGGCTGGCAGGAGTACGCCGTCGGCGGACGTGGCCTGGCTCAGGGAACGAAGGTGCCCGAGGGCATGCCGATCACCTGGCCCCTGGGCGTCTGCGGAATCACGGGTCTCACGGCCTACTTCGGGCTGCTCGATCTCGGCCGTCCCGAGCCGGGCGAGACGGTCCTGGTCTCCGGCGCGGCTGGTGCGACCGGATCTGTGGCGGCGCAGATCGCCAAGCTGAAGGGATGTCGCGTGGTCGGGATCGCCGGCGGGCCGTCGAAGTGCGGACTGCTCACCGACGAGCTCGGGCTCGACGCAGCCATCGACTACAAGGGGGAGAACGTCCAGGCGCGCATCGCCGAGACCTGCCCGGGTGGAGTCGACGTCTACTTCGACAACGTGGGCGGTCCGATCCTGGACGCGGCGCTGGCGAACCTGGCCCAGCGCGCTCGGGTGGTGCTCTGCGGCGGGATCTCCGGCTACAACGAGAAGGAGCCGCCGCCGGGGCCCCGCAACCTGATGAACCTGGTGATCCAGCGTGCGCGGATGGAGGGCTTCATCGTGATCGATTACATGGCGCGATTCCCCGAAGCGACGGCGGAGCTCGCGGAGTGGGTGCGGTCCGGCAGGATCCAGCACCGCGAAGACATCCAGGAAGGCATCGAGAACGCGGTGCAGACCTTCCTGCGTCTCTTCCGGGGGCAGAACACCGGGAAGCAGCTCCTGAAGCTCTGACCCGCCGCGATCTACGCGCTCGCTGCCGTCCGCCTGCGATCTTGGCGCCAGATTTGCGGCACGCTCCAAACGATTGGAGCTCGCGCTGTTGCGCGGACTCCTGCACATCGCTTCGCAGGGGTCGTCACTTCAGCGTCCCACGGCTCCACCCACGAGTAGTAGAATGGGCGCCGAAGGGAAGGGTAGGGACGTAGCAGCGAAACCAGCGGGGGGCGTCGGAGGAGCCAGTGAGAGCCATCGCGGTGGCCGTCGTCTGGATCACCGGTCTCGTCCCTCCGACGGGCTCGGCCGACGCCAACCCCCTCGACCTCCAGGACCCTCGCGCCCGACCGGTGCAGGTGGTCTTCGAGCTCTCGCCGCCCGAGGCGCCGGGCCGGCTCGACGCCCGCTACGGGGAGCCCGCGCCCGCCTGGTTCGAGCCCGGACCCCGGCCCGGCCAGGCGACCGTTCGCATCCCGGCCTGGGTGATGGAGGAGGTGTTGATCCGGCACCGACCCGTTCCCGGCAGCTTCAGCGATTTCGTCTGGATCTTCGAGGTGGAGACCGGGCACGTATTGTCGGCCAGTGTGACCGGGACCTTCCTCAAGGAGGTGGATTGGGGATTCTTCTCCAGCGCTGTGGAGACCAGGACGGAGACCCGTCTCAGCACCCGGGCGCGTGCCGGCTTCCGGGCCCCACGCACCCGGATGGGGCACGTCGTCTACGAGTTCTGCATCCAGGAGTCGCAGTGCACCGACGTGCCTCCCCGGCCCTACGACTTCTTCACGGGCTACGTGAACGCCGTGGGATCCATCCAGGCGCGCATCGTCGGAGGCGTGCGCACCACCAGCTTCTCGCCCCTGGGCGAGGTGATCCTCCACGAGGTCGAGACATCCGGCGTGGAGGTGGGCGCACTCGACTGAGGGCGCGCGTCGCTCACGCGCGCGGCGGCATGGGCACGAAGGCACTGGTCCGTCGTGCGTACTCGGCGTAGCCCGGGCGCCGCTTCCCGATCGAGCGCTCGAGCATCGCCACGCCGGAGACGCGGAGCAGGAAGAAGGTCATGACCGCGGGGCTCGCCGCCGTGAAGATGCCGAGGGGTGTGGACAGCGCGATGGTGAACAGGCCCCACCACACGAGGCAGTCGCCGAAGTAGTTCGGATGGCGCGTGTAGCGCCAGAGGCCGAGGTCCATGACCTTCCCGCGGTTCGCCGGGTCCGCGCGGAAGCGCGCGAGCTGGAAGTCTCCCACGGACTCGAAGAAGAGGCCCGTCGCGAAGAGAGCCACGCCGAGGGCGTCCAGGAGCCCCAGGCCACTCTGGCCGGAGAGGTTGACGATCTGCACCGGCAGGGAGACGAACCACATCAGTACGGCCTGGAGTCCGAACACGGTGACCAGGCTCATGCGGGCGAAGCGATCGCCCCAGTGGCGGCGCATCGCCTGGTAGCGCGGGTCCTCGCCCTCGCCCCAGTTGCGCCAGAGCAGGTAGCCGCCGAGACGCAGCCCCCAGAGCGCGGTCAGGACCGTGGCCAGGGCCGCGCGCTCGGGGTGGCCCCCGGACCCCATTGCGTAGGCCGTGACGGCCACGAGGGCGAAGCCGGGTCCCCAGAAGATGTCCACGATGCTCGCGTCGCGCAGCGCGAGGCTCAGGAGCCAGAGCGTGACCATCGCCAGCGCGGTCACTGCGAAGGTGGTGGCGAGGAGGCCGAACACGTCCACGGCCGGATCGTAGTGGGTGGAACGGGTGGAGGGTAGTCGCGCATGCCCGATCTTGTCGGGGACGCGGTTCCCCGCCAAACTGCCGGCGATGCCGATGCGATCCCCCCTCGATCCGGTGGACCCGTGACCTGGCTCCCCGTCGCGGCCCCGGGCGTGGATCCCCTCGACCGCGTCTTCGGGCTGCGTCCGAACCTCTACGAGGACTTCCGTCGCTGGAGCGCGCTCTTCTGGGAGGAGGGGCTCCTGGATCCCACGCTGCTCGAGCTCTGCCGGCTGCGGGTGGCGCAGCTCCACGGCTGCGAGTCGGAGCTGCGGGTGCGCCATCGCTCGGCGCTCGCCGCGGGCCTGACCGAGGAGAAGATCGCGGCGCTGCCCCGTGCGTCGTCGGACCCGGCCTTCTCCGAGCTGGAGCGCGCCTGCCTGGCCTTCGCAGAGCTCTTCGTCGCCGACCCGAACGCCATCACGGACGAGGACGCGCGGCGCGTCACGGAGCCGCTGGGTCCCGAGGGCACCGTCGCGCTGGTGCAGGCGCTGGCGCTCTTCGACGGCTTTGCGCGCTTCCGGCTGATGCTCGGCGTCGATCCACCGTCCCCGGATCGGGTGGTCGTGCTGGACGACCCGGGCGCCGCACCCGATTGACCGCGCTCGCCGACCCGGGCGCCGCACCCGATCGACCGCGCTGGAGACGTCATGCCCCGCATCCGACCCCCGAAGACCGACAGCACCGACCCCGTGGAGCGCTCCGCCCTGGCGCACCAGCCGGCGCTGCTGGCCGCCTTCACGCGTCTCTACGGAACGCTGTGGAGCCACGGCGTCCTCGACCTGCCCACGAAGGAGATGGCGAGGCTGCGCAACGCGCGGATCACCGACTGTCGCTTCTGCCGCAGCGTCCGCTTCGCCGGTGCCCGGGACGAGGGCCTCTCCGAGGCGCTGGTGGACGAGATCCGGGACGGCTACGAGGACGGGCCCCTCTCCTCGAGGCAGAAGGCGGTGCTGCGCTACACCGATGCGTTCCTGAAGACGCCCGGCGACGTGGACGCGTCGTTGCGCGAGGCGATGCTCGAGCACTTCAGCGGGGAGGAGATCGTGGAGCTCACGGCCGGCCTCGCGCTCTTCATGGGGTTCTCGAAGATCGCGGTCTCCCTGGGTCAGGTCCCGGAGTCGATGCCGGTGACCGTGATGCCCACGCCAGACCGGTAGCCGTCGTGCGGGTCGTCTACTACGACCACGCCACCGGCGACTCGGAGCAGCCGGGCTTCCGTTCGGGCGAGGCGGGAGGCGTCCACTTCAGTGCCGACGGAGGCGTGGAGACCGACGTGCGGGTCCGGATCGGACCCAACTCCCTCCACGCCCTCGAGGGTCACGGGGTCATCGCCGATCTCAACCGTTTGCCCCTGATCACCGGGCCCATCCTTCCGGGACGCGACGCCGTGCTGCGTCCCTTCGGTCTCTCGGACGCCTCGCGCATCCTGCACGAGGCCGACCGCAAGACCTACGGCGCGGTCCACGAGTTCGTGGTGCACGAGTCCGAGGTTCCGGAGCGGGTCCAGTACCGGATCGTGATCGACAATCGCGAGTACCAGCGAACCCTCTCGCGACTCCAGTACCTCGTCACGCTGGCGAGCCGCGAAGGCTTCGGTGTGCGGCTACGCCTCTGAGGGCGTGCGCGACGACCCGGTCCACGTCACCTGCGTCGTCGAGGTAGCGGGTGTAGAGTCGCGTCGTGCGCTACGTCAAACTCGGCAGTACCGGTCTCGATGTCTCCCGACTCTGTCTCGGCATGATGAGCTACGGAACGCCCGACTGGCGACCGTGGGTGCTGGACGAGTCCCAGAGCCGGCCGTTCGTGCGCCGCGCCGTCGAGGCGGGCATCAACTTCTTCGACACCGCCGATATGTACTCACGCGGAGTGAGCGAGGAGATCTCCGGTCGCCTCCTCCGCGAGCTCGTGCCGCGCGACGAGCTGGTGATCGCCACGAAGCTCTACTTCCCGCTGCGCGACGAAGGCGCGAATCGCCTCGGGCTGTCGCGCAAGCGGGTGCTCGATTGTGTGGACGCGTCCCTGCGTCGGCTCGGTACGGACTACATCGACCTCTACCAGATCCACCGCCACGACGAGGCGACGCCCCTCGAGGAGACCCTCGAGGCCCTGGACGCCTGCGTGAAGGCGGGGAAGGTCCGTTACCTCGGCGCCTCCAGCATGTTCGCATGGCAGTTCGCGAGGGCTCTCTACCGCGCGGATCGCTCAGGCCTGGCGCGCTTCGTCTCGATGCAGAACCACTACAACCTGGTGTTTCGTGACGAGGAGCGGGAGATGCTTCCGCTCTGCCGCGCGGAAGGCGTCGGCGCGATCCCCTACAGCCCACTGGCGCGCGGGTTCCTGGCCGGGACACGCTCCCGGGAGCAGTGGGAGACGACCCTGCGCGCCCAGACCGACACCCTCGCGAAGCCGGAGATGATGAGGGACTGCGACTACGACGTGCTCGATCGGGTGAAGGCGCTCGCGGCCACGCGCGGCGTCTCTCCGGCCCGGATCGCCCTGGCCTGGCTCCTGCACCAGCCGGGAGTGGCCGCGCCGATCGTGGGCGCGACACGCCTCGAGCAGCTCGACGACGCCCTGGGGGCGCTCGACATCGAGCTCGACGAGTCCGAACGCGCCGACCTCGAAGCGCCCTACCAGCCGCGGCCGGACCGCGGCTTCCACTGAGGTGAGCCCGGGGTGGCCGATCTCGCCGGCGAGGCTACTGGAGCCGCAGCCCGACCGGCTGGAGCAGACGGAACTCGAGCAGCGTTCCCACTGCGAAGCCGGGCCGGCCCGGAGGCGACGCCTTCGCCGGCCCGGGAGCGCCGGCGGGAATCTGCTGGGGCCCGCTCACGATGGGGACGAGCTGGCCCTGGAACATGATCTGGTCGAGCTCGAGCCGTAGCCGGCTCGTGACGGGACCGGTGGAGCGGACCTCGGCGATCCGGCCGTAGACCCTCGTTCCCACCGGGAGGAGCGGGGTCTCGCCGGCGGCGAGTCCGCTCTCGAGGGCCCCGCCGAAGCGATCGCCCGCGACGCTGCGCCGCGGGTCGATCGCGTCGGTGATGCGCACGCGAAGCGGAACTCCGGCCGGGACCCGAGCGGTCCCGGTCGCCGGGGCCGCCTCGGGCGCACTTGCCGCAGTCGGGGCCGCCGGGCTCGCCTCGGGCGCCCGCGCCGTGGCCGGGGCCGCCGGGATCGACTCGGGCACCTCTGCCGTGGCCGCGGATTTCGGGGCGCCGGGTGTTGGCAGCGATCGTCCGCTGAAGGTGAGCGCCCGGACGTCCGCCAGCGGGACGACCTGGATCTGGCCCGCGGCCTCGAAGCGGATCGCCCGCTCGGTTCCACCCCGATACACGCCCTCGAACGTCTGCCCGTCCCGGGTCTGCAGGACGTCGGCACCCGCGGCGCCGGCCAGGGCCCCGGTCAGGGCGATGAGGGCGAGACCCGTCGCAGCTCTCATCGAGTTCCTCCGTCTCGCGGGGGCTCATCGGCGGTCCGGGCCGCGGACTTTCGTCCGACCCGCCCCCCCGGCCCCGTCCGTTGCGATTCGCTACTCCATGGGCCCCATGGCCGAGGCGAGTCCGCTCCCGCCCCCGATGCGCCGCACGCCCCAGGAGCGTCGGACGCTGCTGCTGCTGGGCGTGGGTGCCGCGCTGGGTCTGGTGCTGGCGGCGGCGGGCGTGATGCGCCCGGCGCCCACCGTCGGCGGGCTTCCCGAATCGGCCATCGCCTCGGTCAACGGCGAGATCCTGCGGGTGGAGGAGTACGAGCGCGCCGTGCAGGCCCTCGCGAACGATCGCCGCGGGGCGATCGGGGAGGAAGAGAAGCGACACGTGCTCGATCGCCTGCTGGAGGAGGAGCTGCTGGTCCAGCGCGGTCTCGAGCTCGGTCTGGCGCGGCACGACCGCCGCGTCCGCGGTGACATCGTCTCCGCCGTGATCCAACTCGTGGTCTCACAGGCCGACGCGCGCGATCCGTCCGAGGCGGACGTGCAGCAGTTCTACGACGAGCACCGCGACTACTTCACGCGCACCGGTCGCTCCTGGGTGCGCCAGATCCTGGTGCGCGGCCCACCGAAGCGCAGCGAAGACGAGGCGGCGGATCGAGCCCGGGAGGCGGCGCTCGCCCTGCGCAACGGTGAGGACTTCGAGGCGGTGGACGAGCGCCTCGGAGATCTGCAGATCGCCCCGCTTCCCGCCGACCAGCTGCCGGCTGCGAAGCTGCGCGAGTATCTGGGCCCCACCGCGACCCGCGCCGCCCTCGCCCTCGAGCCCGGAGACGTGAGCGATCCGATCCGATCGGCCTCGGGCCACCACGTGCTGCAGCTCGTCGCTCGGGAGGAGGGCCGGGTACCAGCGCTCTCCGAGATCGAGGACGAGGTGCGCGCGGAGCTGCGCCGCCGCGCCGGCGACCAGGCCCTGCGCGACTACCTGGACGACCTGCGGGGCCGCGCCGACGTGCGGGTCGCCCCCGACCTGCGGGGCCGCGCCGACGTGCGGGTCGCCCCCGACCTGCGGGGCCGCGCCGACGTGCGGGTCGCCCCCGAGCTGCCGTGAGGGCGATCGCCGTCCCGGCCCTGCTGCTCGCGCTGCTCTCGCTGGGGGGCGCGGCCTCGGCCCATACCCGCTCGGTTTCGTACTCGACCTGGCAGCTCGACGCCGAGGGCGCGAGCGTCCGGCTGCGCATTCCCCTGCTCGAGCTCTCGCGTCTGGGCCTCGATCCGGTGCTCGACGTGGGGAGCGATGGCCCGGCGGCGCGCTACCTCGCCGCGCACCTGCGCCTGTTCGCCGGGGGTAGCGTCTGTCCGCCCACCTCGCCGCTGGCGCAGACGGCGCCGAAGGGCTGGGTCCATCTCCGGTGGCGGGTGGACTGTGCGTCGAGCGGGCCTCGGACCCTCGAGAGCCACGTCCTCTTCGCAGAGGCGCCGTCGCACATGCACTTCGCGCGCGTGTCCGAGCCCGGCGGGGCGACGCTCGAGCGCGTACTGATCGAGGGCGAGAGGCAGTGGCGACTCGCCGGTTTGGACGCGGGAGACGATTCGGCCGCGGCTCGGGGTACGCCGCTCTCGGGCTACCTGGCCATCGGCGTCGAGCACATCCTCTCGGGCTGGGATCATCTGGCCTTCGTCGTAGCCCTGCTCCTCCTGGCAGGCGGTCTCCTCGAGGTCGCCTCGCTGGTCACCGCCTTCACCGTGGCGCATAGCATCACGCTGGGGCTGGCGGTGCTCGGCGTCGTGCACCCGGAGCGCCAGGCCGTCGAGGCACTGATCGGCTTCTCGATCGCGCTCGTCGCGACAGAGAACGCCTGGCTCCTGGGAGGGCGGGGACGCCTCGTGCCGTGGATCGTCACGATCTCGCTGCTGGTCCTCTCCGCGCTGGCGGCCTGGGGTGTGGGCGGTGTGTCGAGCCCGACGCTGCTCGGCCTCGCCCTGTTCTCGGTCTGCCACTTCGCGCTGCTCGACCGCGTCGAGCGGCCGGCGCGCCTGCGCGCCGCGGTGGCGTTCGCCTTCGGCCTCGTCCACGGCTTCGGTTTCGCCGGCGTACTCGCCGAGATGGCGCTCCCCAACGACCGCCTCGTGCCCGCGCTCTTCGGCTTCAATGTGGGCGTGGAGGTGGGCCAGCTCGCGGTCGTCGTCCTGGTCTGGCCGATCCTCCGGGCCCTGGAGCGATCGAGTCCGGAGCGCTGGCACCGCGGCGTCGCAGAGGCCGGATCGGCGGCGGTCCTCTCCCTCGGCCTCTACTGGTTCCTGGTGCGCACCCTGGGCGCGTAGGGCCGACGCCGGATCAGAGCGCCTTCAGCCAGTCGGCGACGGCCCGTCCGATCTCGTCGGGCGAGTCCTCCTGGATGAAGTGGCTGCCCTTCACCGTCACCTCCCGCTGATTCTGCCAGCTGCGGCAGAACTCCCGCTGCTCGCCGATGAGGATGGCGCCGGGCTCCGCGTTCACGAAGAGCTTGGGGACGTCGCTGCCGGGCAGCCACTCCGCATAGCTCCGCACGATCTCGGTGACGTCCGCGGGCTCGCCGTCGATCGGGATCTGACGCGGCCAGGTGAGCGTGGGGCGGCGATCCTCGCCGGCCTGGACGAAGGGGCGCCGGTAGACGGCCATCTCCTCGTCGCCGAGTCCGCGCAGCACCGACCCGGGCAGCACCCGCTCCACGAAGACGTTGCCCTCGAGCACCATCGCCTCACCGGCGTCGGAGCGGAAGCCCTGGAACACGCCGCGCGCTGCCTCGGGCCACTGCGCCCAGCTCAGTGGCTGGACGATGGCCTCCATGTAGGCGATGCCCTTCACACGACCCCGGTTGCGGTTCGCCCAGTCGAAGCCGAGCGCCGATCCCCAGTCGTGGATCACGAAGGTGACGTTCTCGTCTACGCCGAGCCCGTCGAGAAGGGCGTCGAAGTACTTCCGGTGCTCGACGAAGGTGTAGCGATCGGGTCCCGAGTTCGGGAGCTTCGCCGAGTCGCCCATGCCGATCAGGTCCGGTGCGATGCAGCGACCGAGCCCTTCGAGGTGGGGAATGACGTTCCGCCAGAGATAGGACGAGGTGGGGTTGCCGTGCTGGAGGACGATCGGATCGCCGGAGCCCGTCTCGACGTAGGCCATGCGCTGGCCCAGGACGTCGGTCGTCTTCTTCTCGTAGCGCTCGTCGGGAGAGATCATGCGGGGGTCCTCGGTTCTCGGGCCGCCGGTGGGTGCGACCCGCGTTCGGCTCAGCGCAGTGAGCGTTCCATGCACTCCGGGCAGATGGCGTGGGTGAACTCGGCGTCGGAGTGGGCGTGGACCCAGAACTCGACCTGCTCCCAGTAGCCGCTGTCGTTGCGCACGTTCTTGCAGTGCATGCAGATCGGAACGAGTCCGGAGAGCGCCTTGACCCGGTCGAGGGCCTCGCGGAGCTCGCCGATCAGCCGTTCCTGCTGACGTTCGGCGGCGCAGCGCCGGCTGATGTCGATGGCGACGCCGATCACCCCCTGGATCGCACCGGCCGCGTCGCGAAGGGGCTGGACGTGCGAGCTCATGGTCACGCCGTCGGCGGCTTCGATCTCGTAGGAGGCGGACTCGCCCTGCAGCGCCCGGGCGTGGGCGTCGATCGGCGGGAGCTCCGGATCATCGCTGCCGAGGTACGTCGCGACGTCCATCCCGATCAGCTCGTCGGGCTCGCTGGCGAGGCTCCGGATCGCGCCCCCGGTCCACCAGGTGAGCCGCATCCGGGTGTCGGTCGTCCAGACGATGGCCGGCACGCGCTCGACGAGCGCGGCGGTGTGGCGCACCGGGTCGCCGTGGAGGACCGAGACCGTGGTGGTCCGCTCCTTCTCGAGCGAGGCCACGCGCTGGCGAAGCTCGTCGAGCTCGGTGAGCAGCTCCTCACGCGAGCGGGTCCGATCGTCCATGTCCGCGCTCTCCTGGGGGCGTTGGGAATCCGCCTCGGTCCAAGGGTCCGGCTGGCGGCACGGCTCGCTCCACTTGATACCGCTTACGCGCTCCCGGCGAAACGCCGACACACGATGGAATGGCGATGGGGAAGCCCCGCGGAGCGCTGCTCGTCCTGGACCTCGCCAAGGACGGTTTCGGGGAGCTGGGACTCCGCCTCGTGCGCCTCGGCGTCGACGCGCTGCCGGTGGCGGGCAGCGACGAGGCCGAGCTGATGGCGCGCCAGGAGCGCATCCGGATCCGCGGCATGCTGCTTCCGGCCAGCGTGTCGGGGGAGGAGATCGACCACGTGCTGGAGTCGATCGGAGCCCGCGCCGGAGTCGGGGCGGATGCGATCGCCGTCGTCGGCCCGAGGCCCGAAGAGGTCGCCCTCGAGGCCCTGCGACGGCGCGGTGTCGGCTGGCGGCTGTGGGAGCCCCTCGAAGATCGCGATCTGGTGTTCGTGGCCGGAGCGCTGCTTTGGCTGGGGCCCGACGCGGATCTGCGGCTCGACGCGCGGTGGAGGTGGCGGGCGTCGTGCGCTGGGCCGCGACGCGCGACGCGAGTCCTCCGCGCGGCAGTGGGTTCGGGGTCGAGTTCGACGGCCCGTCTCCCGAGATCCTCGTGGCGCTGGGCGAGCACATCGCCAGCGAGCGGGAGCGCTTCCTGCTCTAGGCCGGTTCCGCCCGATCGACCTACTCCTTCTTGCGTACGTGCAGCAGTCGGGCGTAGAGCACCGGGACGGGACCCACGGGACCCTGGGCCAGGGTGCGCGCGAAGTACTCGTCGAGCTCGATGCGTTCGAAGGCTACCCGGGGCTCGGGCTGGAAGAACGAGTCGGGAATCGACATCGCGCTCTGCCAGTTGAGGTAGTCGGTGTAGCGTCGCTCGGTGCTGCGACGGTCGTAGATCTCGATGCGCAGGGGCAGGTGCAGGTCGTCGAGGGTCGCCCACAGCTCCCGCTGCCCCATCTCGTCGGTGACCCGATACACGCCGGTCCTGCGTCCGAGGACGTCCTCCTCCCGCACCAGCTCGGCGCCCTGCTCGAGCAGCGAGTGATACTCGTTGCCGAAGGGACGGCCCTCGCTCCTGGCCAGGGCGATGGCGGCGGGGTCCCGGCGGATGGCGAGCCCCCGACCCACCAGGGCGTCGTAGGCGTAGTACCACTCCCCGTTGACGATGGTGACCACCTGATGGCCGGCCACGACGGTCTCCGCCCGCAGCATCGGTCCCTTCGACCAGAAGTGGGTGACGTTGATGCCGGCACGTCCCCGGGCCAGTGCCTGTGCGTACCAGGTGTCGCCGCCGGAGTCCGCCGGGGGCGGCGACTCCTCGGCGGCGACGCTGTCGACGACGAGCATCGCGAGTGCGAGTGCCAGCGCGAGGAGGCGAGTCGGGGGTCGGGCGAACATGGATTGAGCCTAGGAGTCCCCGGAAGGCGGCGCTAGGATCCGGCGCCCGGCACTCGATGTCCGGAGCCGCCGTGGCGGATACCGGAGGTGCGCCGTGCGCGGCGGGCTCGTACCCTCCGCCCGTGATCGTCGCACTCAGCATCGCGGGCTCGGACCCGACGGGCGGCGCCGGGCTGCAGGCCGACGTCCAGGTCTTCCGCGCGCTCGGGGTCCACGGCGCGGGGGTGGTGACGGGCCTTACGGTGCAGGACACGACCCGCGTCCACCAGGTGCTGCCCGCCTTTCCCAACGTCGTCCTGGACCAGCTGCGGGTCCTGCTGCGCGATCTGCCGCCGGACGCGGTGAAGATCGGCATGCTCGGAACCGACGACGTCGCGCGCAGCGTGGAGCTGGGGCTGCGCGAGCTCGACCCGTCGCGGCGTGTGCCGGTGGTCGTGGACCCGGTCCTCGCCGCCAGCGACGGGACGCCCCTGCTCGAGCGTCGCGGCTGGGGGAAGCTGCAGGACCTGATCGGCCGCTCGACGATCGTGACGCCGAACCTCGGCGAGGCCGAGGCGCTCACCGGCTGTGACGTCTCCACCGACGAGGGGGTCGAGGCCGCCGCGTCGGCGTTGGTTTCGCTGGGTGCGAACGCGGCCCTGGTCAAGGGTGGACATCGCGAGGGCGATCCGGACGACCTGCTGGCCGTGCGCGATGGCGGGAGCACGAGCCTGCACTGGCTGCGCGGCGAGCGCATTCCCACCGGCCCCGTCCGCGGGACCGGCTGTGCCCTGGCGTCGGCGATCGCCGCACGCCTGGCGTGGGGCGATCCGCTCCCCGAGGCCGTCGCCGTAGCGCGTCGCTTCGTCGCCACCGCGCTGGCTGGCGCTGCCGCCCGCGGCCGAGGCGCTCGCTTCCTCGCCTATCCCTGAACCCCCTGAATCCGAACACCGGCTCCTCGGCTGCCGATCGAGAAGCCGCGCCCGAGGACGAGAGGCCTCCGCGAGTCCGTTACCGGCGGGCGAGTGCGTCGAGGAGCTTCTGCCAGATCCCCTCGAAGTCGCCGTTGCTCATCACCAGGGCGACGTCTCCGGCGCGTGCGCTCCGGGCGACGTCCTCGACGATGGAGGCTACGTCGGGGTGCGCGCTGGCGTCGAGCCCCCGCTCGCGCAGATCCCGGGCGAGTCGATCGGCGGAGAAGCGCTCGGTCACCTCACCGGTCGCGCTGTAGATCGGTGCGTCGGGAACCGTGCGCACGATCACCCGGTCGGCGGCGTCGAAGGCCTCGGCATAGCGCTGCTGGAAGAGGGCCCGCCGGCTCGTGTTCGTTCTCGGCTCGAAGATCGCGACGATCCGGCGCCCCGGGTAGCGGGCCTTCGCGGCCTCGATGGAGGCCTCCACCGCCGTGGGATGGTGGGCGAAGTCGTCCACCACGGTCACTCCGGAGACCTCGCCACGGACCTCGAGCCGCCGTTTCACGCCGTGGAAGCCTTCGAGGGCCGGCAGCGACTCGTCGGCGTCGATCCCCACCACTGCAGCCGTGGCGATGGCGGCCAGCGCGTTCTCCACGTTGAACGCACCGTAGAGGGGGACGAGGGCGGATCGGGCCGGTGAGCCCGGGCCGTGCAGCTCGAATCGGGTTCCCTCGGCGCCCGGCTCGAGGGCGCTGGCGCGCCAGTCGAGCGTGGGGCTCGCCTCGTCGCGGGGAGCGGCCGCCTCGTCGACGCCGTAGCCGATCACCCGGCAGGGCGCGTTCTCCACGACATCGCGCACGTGCTCGTGTCGCAGGGCGGCCACGATGGTTCCGTCCTCGGGCATGCGCGCCACCAGCGTCCGGAAGGCCTCCTTCACGTGATCGAGATCGCGGTAGATGTCGGCGTGGTCGAACTCGACCGAGGTGACGATCAGGGTGCGCGGGTGGTAGTGGAGGAATTTCGGAGTCTTGTCGAAGAAGGCCGTGTCGTACTCGTCGCCTTCGACCACGAAGTGCGGACCCGAGCCCTCGCGGAAGCTGCCGCCGAAGTCGTGGGCGTAGCCGCCCACCAGCAGCGAGGGATCGCGTCCGGTTGCCAGCAGCAGGTACGAGACCAGGCTGGTGGTCGTAGTCTTCCCGTGGGTCCCGGTGACGACGATCGGGTGCCGACCGGCGATCGCGAGCTCGTAGAGGGCGTCGGAGAAGGACCGGTACGCGAGCCCCTCGTCGATCGCCGCCCGCGCCTCCGGGTTGTCGGCCCGCACGGCGTTGCCGATCACCACCAGGTCGGGCTCCGACTCGAGCACGTGCTCGGCGCGGAAGCTCGTCTGGACCGGAATCTCCCACTCGGCCAGGGCCGTACTCATCGGGGGGTAGAGGTGGTCGTCGGAGCCGGTCACGGTCAGGCCGCGCGCCTTCAGCAGGCCGGCCAGCGATCCCATGCCCGTCCCGGCGATCGCGACGAAGTGGATGCGCCGAGGGGCCTCGCTCACTCCTGACCCGCCTGGAACGCGTCGAGGATGAGGTCGTGCACCAGCGGGCGCAGCTCGAAGCGGCTGCGCTTCGCGACCTGGTGGACGCGGTTGGTGAGCATGACGACGATCGCCTCGCGCTCCAGGTCGATCCACAGCGAGGTGCCCGTGAAGCCCAGGTGACCGATGGACCGCTCCGAGAAGTGCTTCCCCGACGACGACTTCCCCGCCGTCGGCGTATCCCAGCCCAGCGCCCAGTCGGAGCCCTCGGGAACGTGCTGGCGCTCGGCGAAGCGGCGGACCCACTCCTGCGGCAGGACGTCGCTCCGGCCGTGCCAGACGTCGAGGATCGTCTGGGCGAAGGCCATCACGTCGTCGGCGCTGGAGAAGAGACCGGCGTGTCCCGCCACGCCGCCCATCGCCCAGGCGTTGGGATCGTGGACCTCGCCCCAGAGGATGCGCTCCCGCCAGGCACAGTTCTCCGTCGCAGCGATCCTGCGCTTCAGCGGCTCGGGCAGGGCAGCGCCCTCGCCGAGCGGCGCGAAGAAGCTGTCGCCGAGGCCCAGGGGCCCGGCGATGCGCTCGCGGAAGTAGAGGTCCAGGGTCTGGTGGGTGACCGCCTCGACGACGGCGCCGAGGGTGATGAAGTCGAGATCGCCGTAGACGGCGGCAGCGCCGGGCTCGTGCACCAGTCCCGAGCGGAGCACGCGGTCGATCACCAGCGATCGGGCCGCCTCGGTGCAGAGCAGCTGCTCTCCCGTCTTCCGCTCGCGCTCGATCAGGAGCTCGTGGAACGCGCGCCAGGGCTTCAGACCCGAGGAGTGCGTGAGCAGATGCCGGATGGAGACGGAGTCCTTCTCGCGCTCCGAGAAGGTCGAGAGGTACTTCGAGACCGGGGCATCCAGGTCGATCGCGCCCTCGTGGGCCTGCTGGAGCACCGCCGTCGTCGTGACGATGGGCTTCGTCAGCGAGGCCAGGTCGAAGATCGTCTCCCGGCGCATGGGCAGCCGCTCGGGCCGGACCACGGCGAAGCCCCGCACCGAGCAGTGCTCGAGGAGCTCTCCCTCGCGCGGCATGCGGGCGAGCACCACCGCTCCCGGGATCTCGGCCGCGTCGATGGCCTTGTCGATCGCGCGATCGACCCGCTGCAGCTTGCGTCGAATCAGGCTCCACTTCACGTCGCTCTCACCACCCCTCGTTCGAGGACCCGGACCTCGCCCCGATCGGCGTCGATGGTAGCGCGGGCGCCCAGGGGCCAGGCGTGGTTGCGCCGTGCGTGGCCGAAGGGAAGGTCGACCACCAGGGGAAGGCCCAGCGGGCGCGCGATCTCTTCCACGACCTCGAGCGCCGTGGGGGTGGGGTAGCGGGCGTCCTCGCAGCCGCGAAGCGCCCCGACGCCGATCCCGGCCAGGGGCGAGAGCTTCCCGGCCGCGCGCAGCTGCTGGAGCATGCGGTCGATGCGGTAGGGCTGCTCCCCCACCTCCTCGAGCAGCAGGATCGCGCCCCTCGTGTCGATCTCCCAGGGCGTTCCGAGGCTGGCCGTGACCAGCGCCAGGTTGCCGCCGACGAGACGACCGCTGGCGCGGCCCGATCCGATGCCGCGGCCCGAGAGGATCCCCGGCGACGGGCCGGTGCCGCAGAGCTGCCCGATCAGGTCGTCGAAGGCGTCCCGGTCCAGGTCGTCTCCCCACTCGAGCATCGGGCCGTGGAAGCCGACCAGGCCGGCCCGACGGCGCTGCCAGAGCAGGAGTGTGGTCACGTCGCTGAACCCCACCAGGGGCTTTCGGGCCTCCCGGAAGCGGGCGGGATCCAGCGCGTCCAGGATCCGCGCGCAGCCGTAGCCACCTCGCGCACACACGATCGCCGCGACCTCCGGATCCCGCACCAGGGCGGAGAGCTCCTCGGCCCTGCGCAGATCGTCGCCTGCGAGGAAGCCGCGCCGGGCGGTGAGGTCGTCGCGGTGGACGACCCGGAAGCCCCGACTCCTCCAGAGGGCTGCGCCGGCCGCGAGCTTCTCGGCCTCGACTGGACCGCCCGGTGCGGCGATGCCGATGGTGGCACCCGGGGCGACGGCGTGGGGCCTGCGCAGGCGGGGCACCCGCGGCTTCCTAGAACTCGTCGTCGTAGGCGTCGGTCGGGACGTCGGCGAAGCCGCCGGCGGCGAAGCCGTCGCTCGACGCGGTGGCGCCCTCGGCGCCGCCGAAGCCCTCGCGCGAGGGCAGCCCGAGCTCCTCGCGTCGCTCGCTCGAGAGGTCGCGGAAGCGAGCGTACTGTCCGTCGAACTGGAGCTTGATGGTGCCGGTGGGGCCGTTGCGCTGCTTCGCGATGATGAGCTCGGCGAGGCCCTGGTTCTCTTCGGTGGGGTTGTAGACCTCGTCGCGATAGATGAAGGCGATCACGTCGGCGTCCTGCTCGATCGCTCCCGACTCGCGCAGGTCGCCCATGTTCGGTCGGCGCTTGTCGGGATCGCGCTGCTCCGGCCCGCGGTTGAGCTGTGAGAGCGCGATCACGGGAATGTCGAGCTCCTTCGCCAGCGCCTTGAGCCCGTGGCTGATCTCGGCGATCTCGAGGTCCTTGCGCGAGGTCGGGGTGTTGCCGTGGGCGAGCTGGAGGTAGTCCACCATCACCAGGTCGAGGCCGTGCTCGGACTTGAGTCGCCGGCACTTCGCCTTGATCTCGAGGATCGTGATCGTGCCCGTGTCGTCCATCCAGATCTGTGCGCCGGAGAGCCGATTGGCGGCGGACTGGATGCGTCGGTAGGCCTCGGCATTGCCGTAGCCCTTGCGGAAGTTGGTGAAGTTGACCTGCGCCTCGGAGGCGAGCAGTCGCAGGATCAGGGAGCGCTTCGTCATCTCCAGCGAGAAGATGGCCACCTTCTTGTGCGCGTCCACCGCCGCGTTGCGGGCCACGTTGAGCGCCAGGGCCGTCTTGCCCATGCTGGGGCGCGCCGCGATCACGATGAGCTCGCCGGGCTGGAGCCCTCCCGTGTCGGCGTCGAGGTCCTTGTAGCCCGAGGGAACGCCGGTCAGCTCGCCGCTGCTCTCCATCAGGTCGTCGATGTGATTCATCGCCTCGTGGAGACCGACGTCGAGGGTCGTGAAGGTCGTGCGCGCCTTCGCCTGCCCGAGGTCGAAGATCTTCGACTCGGCCTCGTCGAGGAGCTGCTCCGAGTCGTCGGTCTGGTCGAAGCTCGACTCGGCGATCTGCGCCGCGACCCGGATCAGGTTCCGCTTGACCGACTTGTCGCGAACGATGCGAGCGTGC
>Ga0209536_100002199_pt1 | contig 31734 bp, 31 predicted proteins | sample DeeMarSeWOR28_12_FD_187461 | JGI IMG/M metagenome (GOLD analysis project Ga0209536, IMG submission 187461) | Marine sediment microbial communities from White Oak River estuary, North Carolina - WOR-2-8_12 (SPAdes) (version 2) | ecosystem: Environmental > Aquatic > Marine > Intertidal zone >... | reverse complement strand
CAAATTCCAAGCACCAAATTACAAACAAATCTCAAATTTTCACCCTGTGGAATCCTCCGGAGGAGGGCCGCCAAGAGGCGGCATTCCACAGGGCAGGTACTCAATGACCAAAACATGTTTGGGATTTCGAATTTTGGTCATTGTTATTTGTTTGAGATTTGGGATTTGTGATTTGGAATTTCTGCTACTCCGAATGCTCCACCACTTCGTTACTTCAGTTGACTCCATTAGCTTTACCTACGGAGAAATGTTAGTTTTGAAGCGGTTGCCTTGACAGAACTTTGCCTTTTACGCTCAACACCACCACCTCGGTGGGCACACTTTTTCCTGCGTCCTCCATTGCCTTCTTAAGTATCATGGGAAGGCCGGAGCAGCAGGGTACTTCTATGATGGGCACGGTAACACTTTTGATATTCCGGCTCTTGAATATCTCGGTGAACTTGGCAATGTAGCTACCTACATCGTCGAGCTTTGGGCACCCCACCATGACCACTCGTCCCTGGATGAAGTCCCGTTGGAAGTTGGGAAAAACAAAAGGAGCGCAGTCAGCAGCCACCAGAAGATCTGCTTCCTCGAGGAACGGCGCCTGGGGCGGGACCAAGGTTATCTGGATGGGCCACTGGGATAGTGCGGATTTCATCTCCACTGCAGCCGGGCTCTTGATCTGTTCAATAGAGGCCGGGGCAAAACTCTGGAGCTGAGCCGAGGGGCAGCCGCAGGGCATGCTCTTTTCCTGTTGTTTTTCGCTCTCTGCTTTCAACAGTTCCAAGCGAGCATGCACTGCCTCTTCGTCGAACTCGTCAGCCTGGCGCTCTATGATTTCAAGCGCCCCCATGGGGCATTCGCCCAAACAAGCACCCAAACCGTCGCATAGCAGGTCAGCCACAATTTTCGCCTTGCCATCTATTATTTCGATGGCACCCTCGGCGCACGCCGGCACACATTGGCCGCAGCCGTCACATAGTTCCTCGTCTATCTCCACTATCTTTCTAACTGCCGTCATTTTCTCCTCCTAGCTAAATCCGGTCATCATAACTATTGGTAGGGCCTAAGCTCGAATTGTAGGTCGGATCGTTCTTGAGTGAGTCCCGCCCAGGCGGGATTGATCCGACTAATTGGCGCTTTTGTATTTTTTTCCTGACACCTGACACCTGAATCCTCATCAATTCAAGCTATTGCGCCTTGCGCCAGCCCTCAGAAATAAACCGTTTTTCCCGGTTCAAACCCCACTCTTTCATCGCCTGGATATACGCCTTAAGATCGGTCTTGGCCAGCTTTTGAACTTCAGAGCGCTCACGCTCCCTGGTTTGAAAGTCATCTGGTGTAATTCCGACCCAGGTAGCATAACCCTCATCGAAAACCCAATCAGCAGTAACCCTGTCGGGAGAGATTTCCATTAATGGTGCACGAGTCCGCACCACATTCAAGTTCAGCTCCAACACCCAGCCATTGTCCCATACTCTATTATTGGACTCTGTGTCGATATCACGACTGCATTCTGGACAATAGACTTGGGCAATGGACTTCTCGTCCAAAATCATTTTTCCAAAGAAAATCTCCGACGTTTGCTGACCGCAGGCACAAGCCTTTCGGTAACTTTGACACATGGTTGGCCTCCCTATCTCACCTCGTCCGTATTCTATCTTTTGCTCTCCCCGCAGCATTGACCGAATAAGAGAGAGCGGTCATTTGTCATCAATCATAACCGGCCCAATATACTTTTCATTGACTTGAGTCAAAAATCGCCAGAGATTACGGAATTTACTAAAACATATAACTTTATGGGGGTTGGTTAAACTGGATTCACCCCGTTTAATCCACTATACAGCCTTTTAAATCCGAAATTCGAATATCGAAATCCGAAACAAATCCGAATTTCCAAAATCCAAATGATCCAAACACCAGATTGGTCCTCTTTACTACTCACGTTTTGAACATTTGAACATTCGTATTTTGAATTTGTTTCGTGCTTCGTGCTTCGTGCTTCGGATTTCGAATTTGAGTAGCGGTGGTTCGGAGTAAGGCCTCCAGCCGAATCCACCGTAAGAATGCAGTTCGCCTTCGGCGGATTCGAAATGTAACGAGGACCTTATGAGGGTTGAAAGTTCGACTGGGGAGGGGAGTTAGGTTCTCGGTTGGCAATTAAGCTAGTAGGGTGGATTAAGGCCTTTGGCCGAATCCACCAAAAGCCAACGGAGAGCTTGGCTCTTTGAGGAGTTAGGATTACTCTGGTATTTCTTCAGCAATAAATTGCTCACAGTAGTCCTGAAACTCTTTCCGGCTGCGAGATGATACCTTTGCATACAAGTTCTTGATAAATATTCTAGGTAGCTTCACCTTTACCTTGGCAAAGACTGACTTATTACCTTTCAGGATCTTCCAATACTCTATGCCTGAATACAATATAAAGCGAAGGAAATAATCGTATGAATCGTTACCAGGCGGGATATCTTTGAAATACTCTATAGCCCCGGGTATGTCATTTATCAAAGTCTCATCACACATCTTATTCAAAATCTTGATATGATCTTTTTCATGTTCGAAATAGGTCTGTGGCCAAAAAGACCTCCTTTTTGTGACCTGATCTTCCATAAAATCTCTAATTATATTTAGTTTCTGTTGAAACAAGCCAAAAGAAACGGCGTTGCCCTCCAATTTTATAAAAACACTTTCGCTAATATTCCTACCTTTCAATTTTAATAGGTTGGTTAAATAGATACCTACAGTCCCCGCCACGTAATAACAATACTCATTAAGATCTTCCAGGGTGTTTATGGGTCTCTTGAGAAAGGTACACATTCCTTCGGCCATCTCTGTGGTCCATCTCTTGGCCAGCCTCTTTTCCTCCTCAGATAGGGTATTGTAAAGATTTATGGTTGCCTCGTAGTTTTTGAAAACAAAGGCTTCCTCTTCTGGTGTAACTTCCAGCATGCGTTTTCTTACTTCAGAAGAATACATATCTTGATCTAAATAATCACAAAAAGCCTCGATCAAATCTATCTTTTCACTGGCTTCCAAGTGGATCGAGTCTTCAATGGTGTCAATAGTCTTGTTCAGGTTATACTCAACCATTATTGGGACTCTAAAGCGATCATCGAGGGCCAAGATGGGGAGGGAAAAACTGCGGGATTGATTAATAAGAGATTGCTCGTTGGCTTTTATCCATCTTTCAAGCATATGCCTGTCTACCTCTGTTGCGGAGGTCACATTATCTTGCATAATCTTTCGCCAATATATATATGCTTTTTGTCCTCTTAATCAATTACTTTGTCTCTAACCCGGATATATCATGAATTGGTGTCGCGAGACCGCGAAACTGGGAACCCGCTTGCGGGACTGAGCGGAGCGGAGCGAGCGCGAAGAAGATGACCGTGCCACCGGGCAACCGTCCCGCGGTACCGCGGGATTGGTTTCCGTACTTGAAAATGCTCCAGCGAGCGCATTCCCCTCAGCTTGCTGCGGGGTTAGCGAGCGAACTACAATAAAATGGAATCACTTCCTTACATTTCGAATCCCGCTTTAGCGGGACTGCAGCTTGCTGCAGGGAGCTTCAACAGTACGTCGCAGGGACCGACACCCGAGGACGCCCGGAAGGACGATCATATCCGTGGTCGCAGCAAGTGATTCATGATATGTCCGGGTTAACAGAACTTGACTTGAATCAAAGGCATCTCTGGTGAAGTATATGATAAAAAGATTTGAGGTTGTCGTCACCAGGAGAAGTAAAGAATCCGGGCCCATCGCAGATCCCGCTATTCGGGGAAGAACCCGGTTTTGGGCTGCCCCTTGAGGGGGCTTTAATGGTCTTTCCTCCTTGCGGCAGTCTGCTGGAGTGATGGAGTGGTGGAGTAATGGAGTAATGAAAGGATCAATTCAAGTTGAAATTAGGGCTTTCGCTTTTGCCAACACTCCAATACTCCAGTACTCCAAAACAGCTCGCGATCTTTACCGGCAAAGCTATTCAATGCTGACCTGGCCCTAAGGACCAGGATTTCGATGTTGAATAGAGGAGATTACTGATGGGAACTCTAACTCAGGTATGCTTGTTCGGATCCTGGCGAAAAAGGCTGGAGAGGTAACAGGTTTCAGGTGTCGGGTGTCAGGAAAAAGAAACATAGAAGCTGAAACCTGAATACTTAAACCTCCATGCGTTCTGAAACCTGAACACTGAAACCTCCATTTCAACCCCCAGGATGCGTATACTGCGGCGTATTTATCTCTTGCAGTCTCAGGCGGAATTCTTGCTCTGAAACATTACTCTTCCAGTGGCCCGTAATTGAAGCTGTATACACCAAGCCAACGTACAGTACTATAATTACCACTCCCAGCTTTGCTGTGGACCAAAATCTTTTCCTGACCCCTATCGTTTTTAGTTCCAGCGTATTTTTTCCCCCCGGACAGACCAAGGTGCAATCCATGCAGCCGCTACACTCAGCACTTATGATTCGGTCCTTTCTGTCCACAGGTAGATGATAAGGACACACTTCAGAACAGAGTTTACATTGTATACAGGTGTCGGAATTCCTTTGTATGCTCGTAGGACTGACCAAAGCCAGCAATCCCGTTAACGCTCCATACGGACACAAGTACCTGCACCAGAAGTTTCGGAAGCCCAGGGAGGCAAGAACCAGAATGGCCAAAACCACAAATGTGGTCGTGGACATACGGGTGAAAAAGAACAACATCTTTACATCGGACATTTGATAATAAGGACTCCGGAGAAAAGCTAAAATGGCAAGCCGACTCATTGAAAAGATTGTCCAAACGAAGAACCCCAGAAGTAAGTATTTCAGGCTCCGTAGAGGGAAATCCAGCCAAACTGGAATCCTATAGTTTCTGCCGAAAACCTTTCTCCCCAATTTCCATAGCCACTCAGACAGGGTACCTACTGGACAAAACCAGCCGCAGAAAGATTTTCTTAGTGTTAAGGAAATCAATCCTGCAAAACCGAGAATAACCATAGCTGCGGGATGTACCGGGTCCCATATCCCAGTCAGGACAAATAACTTCCAGCCCATAAGCGCCCCAATGGGAAGGAAGCCTTCCACACCCGCTGGTCTCGACACGGTGATAGCACCGTCACCGGACGCCTGCAGATAATAAATGAAAAAATGGATTCCAATCCCAATAGTGACGAGAAATATGGCTAACTGGATACTGTTTCGGAGGCCCCACGAGTAAGGTTTTCCCTTTTGCTGGGACGGCTCTGGAAAACTGTTGTCGTTTTTGCTCTCCTCTGTTTTTTCAACAGGTTCGAGCAGTGCAATTTTTGCGGCCATCTTAAATTCTATGCCTCAAATGGGTGGTGCAATGGTGACCAGGACACGCATGTCGGTTTCCGCCCTGAGGCCATGGGGTTCACTAATGTCAGAGATCAAAACATCACCAGGCTGAGCAGGTATGGTTGTCTCATTTTCACCCAGGAACTCGCCGCTTCCCTCGAGCACGGCAATACTCAGCTGGCCTTCAATATCATGAGAGTGGATGGGCAACTCCTGCCCGGCCTTGAAATTAAAGTTTAGAATCTTGAAGTAGGGAGAGTCGTGGACGAGTAGGCGACTCAAGCCGCCGTCCTTAAAACTGTTTTCCTCAAACACCTTGATTTTTTTCATGCTCTATTTACCCCCTTTTGACCAGACCAGTAATTGGATAGAAACTAGCTAGTGTTTATCCGAAAACCAAACAATCCAGTGTCATTCTGAGGAGTGAAACGACGAAGAATCTCTTAGTTCCGCAGATTGAGGGAGATTCTTCGTCCCGCAAGGGCGGGACTCAGAATGACATTGACGCGTTTCCGGATGGACACTATCTAGACCTTATTCCCCCTTGTTTACTCAGAAGCTTAACTAGGTAAAGATGTATTTCCATTGACTTAGGTCAAAGCTGTAAAAAATTTGAGAAAAATTGGTACAGCAGCCTTGACACCCTTTAGCTTGCTGTAGGAGGCTTCAATCTGGTAAATTGAAGATAGAATTCGGACCCGGAGGGACTTTGAGTCACCGATGGAAGAGGCTACAATGGGCTTTCTTTCATGCGGGAGTCTTTTGTAGTGGTGGAGTACTGCAAAATATCAAATTCCAAGCACCAAATTACAAACAAATCTCAAATTCCAATACTCAATGACCAAAACAGGTTTGGAATTTCGAATTTTGGTCATTGTGATTTGTTTGATATTTGTGATTTGGAATTTATATTCCTCCAGCTCCTGTCTATTAAGCCAGCAAGAAAAACTGGAGAGACCTACAGTCAGGAAGGAAAGATTTGAATTCGTCACTAGACTCAAAGCAGATTTCCAGTAAGGAAATCATGGCTCGTACTGGAATCTCTAGGGCGACACTCAATAACTATATCGGTCTAAATTTGATCCCATCACCCACCGTTCGCAAACCGCAGGAGCTCGGTGGTCCTACGAAAATAGGGTACTTCCCCGAGTGGGTTGTTGAAAGAATTAAGGAAATTCAGCAATTCAAAGCTCAAGGAATGCGAATGTCCCAAATAGTCATGCACTTCTTGGATGAGAAAAGAGAGGTTTTGACAACTGCTGCTGAACTGAAGCCCGATCTGAACCACCAATGGCTTAACCGGATTATTATTCCAGCCGTTCTCGTCGGTCGGACTTGGGAAATATTGGGCTTAAACAAGGAGGCTGAAGAACTGATTTTTGGAGAGAACCGGCGCGGAGTTCCCTCGCCAGTCAAGCAAGCCCTTGTCGGCCCCTTTTTTATCGGGGAGTTAAAAAATCGTTTTGGCAACTGGAAAGAAATCCTCGCATCTCATATTCGATTGGCCAAACGAGATTTAACAGAAGATATGCTTCAAGGTTTACACCTCGAGGGAAAGCCTCAGTGGCTAAATGAGGCCATGCAGCTCTGGCGTGAAGCTGAAATCCTGATAAATTCGCCTTTTACCCAACAAACACTGACTCTAGAACATATTGATGGGAGAACCAAGCAATATACCCTCATCTCCTGTCCGCTGCCTGACGGGATACTTTTGCTTTACGTTCCGGCTGGCATGCAATTGGACCAGATGATGGACCTCCTCTCAGGAAGGGCGAAGATTTCTAAATCAGTGCTTTTGAGAAAAGCTCCGTCCCTTACACCCTTATCCATTCTGGTTGCCAGGCTGGAGTCTGACCTTCAATTGCGCACAGCCCTCCCTCCGGCAGAGTACTTTGATTTGTTGAATCAGGTCATCTTGGGTTCTCACCAGTGCTGCAAGGATCACGGTGGTATCCCAGCCCGTTCTTTTGAGGAGTCCATTGTTTGTTTTTTTCTCGCTGAGACTGACTCGCGGCAAGGTTATCTTTTTCAGCCGTTGGAATGTGCCCAGTCTCTACAAAAGATGGTGAGCGACCTAAACAGGCAGTGGAAATACAGGCAGGCTTGGAGCAACACCTTGAGGTTGAACATAGCTATCCACTGCGGACATGAATGGCTGGGAACCGTACCCTCATCGCTGGCATTCGAGTTCACTGTGGTGGGTGACACTTTGATGGAAACAGAAAAGCTAGGGGAATTTTCTCGAGGGGGGGCTATTTGGGCCAGCAAGAAAGTGATTGAAAACTTGTCTCCCTCCCACCGCAAGCGGGTGGAGTTTGGTATTCGACTGGGAGTTTACCAGGACCAGTTTGTGAGTCCTAATATCTACTCGCCGGTGTGCGAACTCCTTGGCCGCGAAGAGTTGGAACGTAGAGGGCTACAAGCAATAGGCAACCTACCGGTTACTGAAGTTATAAATGTCTTCCCATAAGCTCGAAACTTCCACGCCTGGTGAGCTCTTGTCCTTGCACCAAAGGGATAAGAGCTCAACCGTACTTACAAATAGCATAGATTAGCTCTTAAACTGGCGGAAGAACCGGGAGAGCACACTTCATCATCGTTTATCTCTCCCTCACTCGGATTCATCCGGTGTAGCTTCTTCCTCCTCTTCCTCCGACTCTTCAGGTGTTTCCTCTGCAGTATCCTCAATCACAGCCGCTACCACTGCTTCTCCGCCCTCGAGTGCACCGAGAGCTTTTTGCAGCACGTCCACTGCTTCCTGCAACATAGCTTCTGCGCCCTGAAACCAGATCAGGTTAGGGTTGGATTTGTCAGTGTGAATTATTCCTGTGCAGGAGTCCCTCAACACATATAGCTTGGCGACTATGCTTTCCAATCGGTCATAGCCCTCGCCGTGGCTGCTCATGCGCTACCCTCCTCAAGAGTACCAAGTGTTTTTTGCAGACCATCCACTGCTTCCTGCAACATGGCCTCTGCACCTTGAAACCAGATCAGATTGGGATTGGATCCTTCCTTATGGATCACGCCTGTGCATGAATCCCTTAGTACGTGGAGCTTCGCCAGAACGCTCTCCACGCTGTCGTACGCTTCACCGTTGTTACTCATTTTCTCACCTCCTCCATGGATTTTTACTCTTAGCCACTTGCTTTTACTCTCTCACCAAGTTCCGTTGCCTCCTTTACCAATTCCTGAAGCTGAATGAACTCGAAGGGTTTAATTATTATAAAATCAATATTGGAATCCCCATATCTTGTTTCATAGTATTCAAAATCTAAAGTCGCCAGCATTGCCACTGGTGTTAATTGATCAATGTCTGCGAGGTCGTCCAGGAATTCATTGACATCTAGGTCCGGCAGTCCTTGATCAAAAATTACCAGATCATATTTTCCTTCACGAAATTTGGTGAGACACTCATCCTCTTCACTAACCGCGGTAACCTGGCACCCTAATTTCGCTAGCATCTCCTTGATTACTTCTCTTTCGCTGCGATGCTGATCCCATAACAATATCTCTATGCCCATACTTATCGACAATGTCTTGTCTCTTTCTAGCCCGGATAATTCATGAATCGGTTGCTACGACAGTCAATCAAGTTTTTTTACTTTTCGCAGTCCTATATCTAATAGAGTGAAGCCGTCAAAATCTACTGTCTTATACTCGCGCAGGCTCCTGAGGTCCTGTAAAGTAATACTCAGAGCCTGTAATTGGCCTTTAATTATTTCCAGCTTACCCTTTGTGGCTTGATCCTCAACACTGGACAGCAGCAGATCCACGTGTCCAATAATTATTGTCAAAGGTTGACTGAATAGATGTGCCACTGTGGCCGCTGTGGTTAAAACTCCTTCCAGCCTCTGATCTTCTATCCTGCCCCAGCCAACCCGTCTATCCTGGCGAGTCCGCCTATCAGTACCGCTTCTTCTATCCCTGTCTGCTCGCCTATCTCTACCGCTTCGCCTGTCCTTTCCCTTACGCCGATCTCCGTGGGTTTCAAATTCATCCGCCATTAGCTCACCTTGCGTGTAGTTGCACCTGCTACAGCAGAATATGTGCCAAAGTCAAGCTGATGACCGAGAAGCGCTGAGACATGGGAAAAAGAGTCATGTCTTTTTCCATATTATCATATAGTTATTTCTTCAGAGGAGAGATGTTTTTTGAAAGGTGGCGAAAGAGGTTTAAAAAGAGGCGAAATGAGTTCCAGACTTGGAAAAGTTATAGAAAAGGCTGTCGACCAATATAAATGCTTGATATCCAACATACTTATCCGGACATGTACCTCGATGTCACCATGGGCAGAGTTCTGCACGCTAACTCGATGTTACCCACCAATGATCCTCCATTTTCGCCCAAAAAGCCGTTTCCACCAGCCCATTTTCTTAATCCGTCTAAGTTCCTCCTCCATCATGAGAAGCTTGGCCTTTGCCTGCTGCAGCTGTTTTTCCTTGTCGGAAATGGCGGCTTTGGTCTCGACCATACTATTTTTGTATACGAGCAAGTTTTGTTTCTCCAACTCGAGTTGACCCACTCGGCTAAGGAGTTCTTCATAATGCTCCCGGTCTAGCACGACGGTGGCCCCATCACTTTCACTGGCTATCTCAGCTTTGGCTGTGACTTCACTAATGTCGGCAGATTTTGCGACTGGAGTCGTGACACTCGTATCTTCCTTGCCATCAAGCAGGGCTTTTATCTCGTCCATCAGAATGTAAACTTTCGAACCCTCCCGTAAACGCGTCAATTTGCCGTTGTTTAGATAATGGACCACAGTCCCCTTGGATACTCTCAAGACTCTAGCTGCTGACTGAATAGTGATCTTTTCCTCTGACGACGCTTTTCCCATCTAAGCCTCCCCAATCAAAAAAACAGCAAAAACCTAGATCTAAAAGGAGCCAGGAGTCAGAATTAAGGAGCCAGAATAGATGTGCTTTGACAATTCGTTTATCATGACGGTTTCACTGCAGGGATCTTTCCTCAGTGTTGATCAAAAGCGAAAGCCTCTTCCATTCTGGATTCTGGCTACTGGCTACTTGCTCCGGTAGTTCCCGACAAATTCATTGAACTCTGACCCGGCCCTGGGGACCAGGTCTTCGATGTTGAATAATCATCATCAGGTCGCTTGCTTCTTCCAGCTTATCTCATTGACTTGTATCACCGAAGAGTTATCTGCTACTTATGTTTATATAACAAATTTCCATGAAAACCAATTGTCACTGTCTTGGCTTCTTTAAAATATGGGGAAAATTCCTCTCTATCTCTATCCTGAGGCTTTTATCTAACTCAGCCCCATAAATAGTTCTCACTTGGGAAAGTTGATCAACAGACAGATTCAAAGCACCCGCCAGCTTTGCTTTCCACAGTATCGCCCCCGCAAGGTTGGCTTCCGCAAGGTTAGCCCCCTCCAGGTTGGCTCGCCACAGGATAGCCTTCTCCAAATGCACTTTATAAAGGTTTGCTCGGGCCAAATTAGCCTTCCATAGGTCGGCCTTTTCTAAGTTGGCGCCAGCGAGGGAGGCCTCTTCCAGATCGGCCCCCAGAAAGCCCGCCTCCATCAGGTTGGCTCTAATTAGCTCCGTTCCCCTCAAGTTGGCTTCCAAAAAGTCAGCCCCCTCCAGATTGGCTCTCCAGAAAGTGGACTTTCCCAGGTTGGCCCTCCAAAGGATTGCCCCTTCCAAGTCGGCCTCTTCAAATGAAGCCTCCTCCAGATCAACCCCTGCGAGAAATGCACCTCTCAGGTTGGCTCTTGAGAGATCTGCCCCGTTGAGGTGAGGACGAATATCCGGACTTTCCTCCCTCCAGGTGTTCCAGACCTTCACTCCTTGCTTAAGTTTGGTCAAGTGTTCAGGATCAGCCATTCATTCTTTCCCCCTACTCACCAAATAAAGTGCAAAAGATTAAACCACAAAGAGTTCAAAGAACACAAAGAAATATTGATTATTCACTGGATTCCGGATCTCGCCCGCCGTAGGCGGGCTCGTCCGGAATGACGGGTTCGGCGAATTGTGACATAGTCTCCAAGGGAAGAGGAAATTTTTGTGGAGCTAAGTCAACCCTAATGTTGCAAACCTACACCGGTCAAAACCGCTGCGCTCACGCGATACCACACCATCTGCAGCCGTGCTCGCCTCGGACAGGACATCACGTACGGTTAAGTACGCCTCGACCTGTCCGAGCCTGTGCGCAGCCACAGATGGCGCACTCTTGCGCGTTTTTCCTCGACGCAGGTTTGCAACATTAGGGTTAATAACCGTTATCTGCAATCCTAAATGAAAACTAGAATCCACAATCCGAAATCCGCAATTGATTTCACCCGGACCAGATACTATAATCCTCTAGCCCAGATATTTTATAAATTGCTGTCGCGAGACCACGAAACTGGGAACCCGCTTGCGGGACTGAGCGGAGCGCAGCGAGCGCGAAGAAGATGGGCGTGCCACCTGGCAACCGTCCCGCCGTACCGCGGGATTGGTTTCCGTACCTGAACGGTGCGTCGCGGGGGCCGACACCCGAGGACGCCAGGAAGGACGGCCATATCCGTGGTCGCAGTCACGCCAAGGCGTGAATTCATGAAATATCCGGGCTAGATTCCAGAAGCCGATCTTGCTTATCAAAGGAGAAAGATATGACCGAAAAAAGACAAATGGTGGAAGTGTGCAGCTGCGAGAACTGCGGGAACGAGGCGGAGATGATTGTAACCTGCGAGCTAATACCAGTGGAGGATGTCCAAAAGAAAGCGGCAGGGGTGGAGAAACGGGAAAAGAGATCCTTCACCTGCACAAGCTGCGGCAGTGAGGCTGATACTATTGTTGATCTTTGATCTGTGAGATATTAAGTGATTGGACAGATTTGCAGCAAGAGATAAGCTCAGCCTTTTTGCAGCTAAAATCCAAAGTCGAAATAACCCTCCAGTTCACTGGAGGGTTATCTCTTTAACAGCTCCTGTCAAGTCAGCCGAAATAAGAAACACGAACTACGTTCAAGTAATGGGATGTGAGATATGTGACTTGAAGGGTTGATTTGGTGTCAAACGGAGATTCATCTCTTATGCAGTATCACTACTGTCCAGTGTGCTCCAGATCCCTTGCAGTGGATCAGCAAAGCGAACGGTTACGACCCTACTGCCTCGAGTGTGGCTTTGTTCATTACCGGAACCCGACTACTGGTGTGGCGGTAATTATCATGCAGGAGGGCAAATTACTCCTGATCAAACGGCGCGGCTCTTACGATGGCATGTGGTGCATTCCCTGTGGTCACGTTGAATGGGATGAAGATATCCGGCTCTGCGCCTGCCGTGAATTAAAGGAGGAAACTGGGCTGGAGGTGGAATTGGGTCCGGTATTTGATGTCCACTCTAATTTTCATGACCCAGATCACCAGACAGTTGGCGTCTGGTTTATGGGCAAGCTTGCAGGCGGACAACTACAGCCCGGTTCTGACGCTCGAGAGGCGAAGTTCTTCCCCATGGAAGCATTACCGGAAGAAATGGCCTTCCCCACTGACCTATTGATCTGCCAAAAGCTCAAGAGAATGCTCATGGATGAAGAGAAAGGACTGGCGCGATTGTGCGAGGAGTATTCGGAATTCCTCGAGACATAGCACGAATAGCATAGGGCCTAGAGCATAAGGCATTTAAACAAATGGCTGAATACTCAAGTCCCAAGTTTAAAGTTTCAAGTTTCAAGTTTTGGAATTCTATATGGTAGTGGGACTTGAAACTTTGAACTTGAAACTTTGATCTTCTTAGTTGTGCTTAGTGTTTAATGTCTAGTCATTTTCACTTCTGGAGCTGATATGACAAAGCTGACCTTCTTGGGTGCCACCGGCACCGTCACCGGATCGCGTTTCTTCTTGGAAATCGAGGGAAACAACTTACTGATAGATTGTGGGCTCTTTCAAGGCTTGAAGAAGAATCGACTGCAAAATTGGGAGCCCTTTCCCATCCCGCCCGAGGAAATAGATCGGATCTTTCTCACCCATGCTCACATTGACCATTCCGGCTATTTACCCCGCCTCTGCAAGAATGGTTTCAGCGGTAAGGTGCACTGCACCTCAGCCACCTACGATCTTTGTGAGATCCTATTGCGCGACAGTGGTCATTTGCAGGAAGAGGACGCCAAATGGGCCAACAAAAAAGGATTTTCAAAGCACCAGCCGGCCTTGCCCTTATACACTGTAGAGGACGCAGAAGAGGCCTTGGCCCTATTTGAGCCGTATCACTACGGCGAGGATATATTCATCACCGATAGCTTGCGGGTGAAGTTTAAAGATGCAGGACACATCCTCGGCTCTTCCTTTGTGGACGTGAAATCAACTAATGACGGACAGGTGAAGAGGATCGTATTCAGCGGTGACCTCGGAAGACCATCCAGACCAATTCTCCGGGATCCGGTCCAAGCCTTCGAGGTGGACTATCTCATCCTGGAGTCAACTTACGGCAACCGATTGCACGATAATAGGGCACCTGAAAAGGACTTGGCAAAGATAATCAATGCAAGCGTGGAAAGGGGAGGAGTTCTTGTCATTCCTGCCTTTACTGTGGGTAGAACTCAGGAGCTTCTATATACCTTAAGGGAGTTGGAGGAACAAAAAGAAATCCCTTCACTTTCAGTGTATGTGGATTCACCGATGGCAATAAACGTAACCACAGTCTTTGAGAAGAGAAAGGGATACTATGGTTTGGCAGCAAAGGTTCTAGAACTGAACGGAACTCGCATTCTTCAGCCGCAGCAAATTACCTTCACCAGACACCGAGACGAGTCTAAGGCACTTAACAAAATAGAAGAAAAGGCCATTATCATCTCTGCCAGCGGCATGGCAACCGGCGGCCGCATCTTGCATCATTTACGTCATCGGCTGCCCCGGGCCCAAGACACCTTGCTATTCATTGGCTACCAGGCTGAAGGCACAAGAGGAAGGACTATCCTGAATGGAGATACCACAGTCAAAATCCATGGACAGTATATCTCCGTCCAAGCACAAGTCGAGAAAATATCTGGTTTTTCCGCCCACGCTGACTACAACGAAATTCTGGCCTGGCTCATTGGTTTCAACCGCCCCCCGCAGAAAACTTTTCTAGTCCATGGTGAGCCTGATGCCTCAGCATCATTAGCGGAGAAAATTCAGGACAAACTGGGATGGGATGTAGTGGTTCCCAAGTTCGAGGAGAGCTTTAGACTTGAATAAATTGGAGTATTGGAGCAGTGGAGTAATGGAGAATTGGAAAAGGATTCTAATCGCCTTTTTGCCATTACTCCAACACTCCATTACTCCATTACTCCATAAAGAAGCTTTAAACGTCGAATACAAGGAGGATGTAGCATGGCAGACAAAGTTATCATTTACGGCAAATCCAGTTGACCCTACACTAACAAAGCCAGGTCGGCTTACGGAGACAACGCCACTTACGTAGATGTGACCAACGACGAAGGCAAGCTGGAGGAAATGCTCAAGATCTCCAAAGGCGTGCGAAAGGTGCCCGTCATTGTTGAAGGTGAAAAAGTAGAGATCGGCTACGGCGGAACATGAGGTGTGTGATGACTCATCGGTGATGAGTTAAAGATTTTTGATTGTAGAATGTAGATTGCAGATTGAGAACTACTGATTGCAGGATTTAAGATTAGTCCATTTCAACTCATATCAATCTTAAATCTGAAATCTAATATCTGAAATCTTAAGGTGGGCCGGGCAAGCTTCTTGCATAGAAATTTATATTTCCTTGGGGGCATCAATTCCCTCGTACAATAAGGGGAATTTCCAGTATGGCAGAAAACCGACCCGACACCATGCGAGTTCTAGCAGTCGACGACGACCAGCATGTCCGTGAACTCTACGAGGAATTCCTCTCTTCCCCATCAGGCAATTATGAATTTGCCCTTACCCTCTGCCGGCAAAGTAAAGAAGCAGTTGAGGCAGTCCGAACGGCCGTCGAGGAAGAAAATCATTTTGCCGTTGCTTTCATCGATATCCGCATGGACTCTGGCCCTGACGGTGTGTGGGCAGCAGAGCAAATCCGAAGGCTGGACCCAAACATCGAGATCGTCATTGTCACTGCCCATGGTGATGTGGGCCCTGAAGAGATCGTCTCTCGCGTTCCCCCCGCCGGCAAGTTGCTCTACCTCAGGAAACCTTTTACCCCGGAAGAGATTGTGCAGCTAGCCGTGGCTCTCGGTGCAAAGTGGCAGCAGGATATCCAACTCCTTAAGATCCACGCTGAGTTGGAAAGCCACGTTAAGGAAAGAACCACTGATTTGACCAAAACAAACGAGCAACTGACGAGGGAAATAGAAGAGCGCAGACGGGCAGAGGAGAAACTGCGAAAGAGCGAGGGAAGGTATAGAACTATCCTTGAAAGCATCGAGGATGGCTACTTTGAGGTGGATCCTACAGGGAACTTCACCTTCTTCAATGACGCACTGTGCAGAATTGCGGGATATCCTCGAGATGAACTGATGGGCATGAATAACCGGGACTACACCACCCCGGCAACCGCCAAAGAAATGTACCGAGTTTTCAGCAAAACCTATCAGACCCGAGAACCCGCAAGGATTGTGGACTATGACATCTTCAGAAAGGACGGCAGCACAAGAACTCTGGAGCTGTCTGCCTCCCTGATGACGGATTCGACAGGAAAACCTGCTGGTTTCCGAGGTGTAGTCCGAGACGTTACAGAACGTAAGCAGGCCGAGGAGGCGTTGCGTGAAAGCGAAGAGCGCTATCGGAGTCTTTTCCAGAATAACCACACGGTGATGCTCCTCATTGATCCCGAGACTGCCGACATAGTAGATGCCAATCCCGCAGCTTGTTCTTTTTATGGCTGGGGCCATGAAGAACTCACCAAGAAGAAGATTTCCGATATCAATACACTCACTGAGGAGCAAGTTTTTCAAGAAATAGAGCGAGCCGAGTCAGAACAAAAACAGCACTTTTTCTTCCGTCACCGATTGGCAAGAGGCGAGACTGTCGATGTTGAAGTCTTCAGTGGTCCCATCACCCTGAACGGCAAGAAGCTATTGTATTCCATCGTTCACGACATCACCGAGCGCAAACAAGCCATCGAGGCGCTTCGGGCCAGTGAGGAGAAATATCGCACAGTGCTCGAAGCGAATCCTGACCCTGTGGTTGTCTACGACATTGAGGGTGAGGTTGTCTATTTCAACCCTGCCTTCAGCCGTGTTTTCGGCTGGTCGTTGGGTGAACGTTTGGGTAAGAAGATGGATCATTTCGTGCCCACTGACAACTGGCCTGAGACCGAAATGATGATCGATAGGGTATTGGCTGGCGAGAGCTTCTCTGGCGTTGAAACCCACCGTTACACCAGCGAAGGAAACATTATCCCCGTCAGTATAAGTGGTGCCGTTCTTCGAGATATGGACTCTAATCCTGTTGGCAGCGTCATCAATTTGCGAGACATCAGCGAACAGAAAAATCTAGAACGCCAGCTCCAACAAGCTCAAAAAATGGAGGCAGTTGGCACTCTTGCCGGTGGTATCGCCCACGACTTCAATAATCTTCTCCAAGCTATACAAGGCTATACCGAGCTTCTGCTCATGCGCAAAGAGGAGGGAGAGTCCGGCTGGCGGGAACTGCAGGAGGTCATCCGGGCCGCCAAAAGAGGGGCAGAGCTGACTCAACAATTACTTACTTTCAGTCGCAAGGTGGAAAGCAAGAGAAAGCCCCTTAGTCTCAACCAGGAGGTGGGTGAACTCAGGGAGTTGCTGGAACGAACCATTCCCAAGATGATCGACGTTGAGTTCAAGTTGGCTGACAATCTCAAGGTGGTCAACGCTGACTCGGTGCAGCTGAAACAGGTGCTCATGAACCTGGCTGTGAACGCCAAGGATGCCATGGTTGAAGGTGGGAGCCTGGTTATCGAGACCAAGAATGTGACTCTGGACCAGGAATTCTGCAGGAGATATGCCGAAGTCAAAGCAGGGGATTACGTGCTGTTCTCCATCTCGGATACCGGACATGGCATGGATAAAGGAACGCTGGAACACATTTTCGACCCCTTTTACACCACTAAAGAGGTCGGCAAGGGCACCGGTCTAGGTCTGGCTATAGTTTATGGAATCATAAAAAACCACGAAGGCTACGTCATGTGCTACAGCCGGCCCCAGGAAGGTACTACCTTCAGAATCTACCTGCCGGCAATGGAAGCAGAGACCCTCAAAATGGAAACAGTGGAACCGCCGGAACCAGAAGCTTTCGCACAAGGAGGCAACGAAACTATTCTGCTGGTGGATGATGAGGTATTCATTAGGGAACTGGGAGTGGATGTGCTGGGCCAGGCTGGATACACAGTTCTCACCGCTGACAACGGGGAAAGCGCTTTGGAGCTCTATCGGCAAGAGCAAAGTCGGATTGACTTGGTCATTCTGGATTTGATCATGCCCGGTATGGGGGGCAGTAGGTGTCTGAGAAAGCTTCTGGAGCTAGATCCGCAGGCCCAAGTAGTGATAGCCAGCGGCTATTCTCCCGATGGTCCCACCAAGGGGGCCCTTGAAGCTGGTGCCAAAGGCTTTCTCAGTAAACCCTATGATACCAGAGAGCTATTGCAGTTAGTTCGGAAGATCTTGGACGAGAATCTCCAGCATAGACCTATCGCCCGTGCTGAGTAGGGGCTCCGAGCTTGACTTTTAACTCCATTTTCTTTTTACCCCGTTTTACTTTCACCTGAACCCAATCTCCCACATTCTTGGTAGCAAGATAAGTCATAATATCGTCAAAGCTTTCCATTTCTTGGCCATCTATAGCCAAGAGGATGTCCCCCTTCTCCATACCCGCCTCTTCAGCGCCACTTCCTCTGACAAAACTGTTGACTTCAAACTGGCCTTTAGATCTATCCAGCACGACACCAAGCTTTGCGTCCGGTGGGGCCTCGACCATATTGGGAAAAAGGACGAAGTCTGCCAGGCCAGGCTCCAGTGGTTCACCTGGATCGGGCAGGACAATAGCATAGTCTTTACCTGTCCTGCGATAAGCTCTCTTGGGGATACCCGAACCGAAAGCGAGATGGCCATTTCCTGCCAATACCACCAGACGATGGTCGGGATGATCTGCCAAAAAGGTTGCAATACTTTCCGCCATGGTTTCATCCCAGAGGATCTGAGCCTGGTGGAAATATTCGAAGACTTGTGGGTTTTTGTCCCCGGGCAGCTCAGTCTGGTGCATCTCGAATACTCCTCGGAGCCGTTGTTCGTAATCTTTGTCGTCAAAATTCAACTCTGCAGGTATGAGGCCCTTTTCCTTTTTACTCAGGTTCTCCAGTCCTTCATCTGCAACCTTGCTAACCAACTCATTATTCTGATTAAGAGCAACAACAGGTATTTTATTGGCCCTGGCATACTGGAGGATGTCTTCGTATAAATGATAGCTGAATCTCCAGGTGGTGAAGTAGCGCGATCTCTTCAGGAAGGTCTGGCTATCGGTTTTCCCTGAGATGTAATCGTCCAATGCCTTTTGATAGCGCCGCTGAAACATCTCCATTCCAATGGCAAGTCTCGGGTACTGTTGGTGCAACCTTCGAATTACCTCCAGTTGCACCAGGTGATCGCCGTAGCGATCATGCTTTTCACCGACGTAGACGATTGTTTTATCGGCAACCTGAGAAATAATCTCAGATAAGGGGAGCACGCTCTCTAGTGAAATCCCGGTAATCGGCTGGGGTACTTCGAGCTGAATTCCCCGGTGGCCTGCCGTTATCTCCTTTTCCACATTCTTACCTTGAGAAAATTTAAGGCTACTGTACTTACCGTAGTGAAAGAGTTTGCCAGCCACATCATTCACCTCAGCAGAGTTCTCTGCCAAGACCAAACCAAGAACACGCTTGGGGTTGAATCTGTTTTTCCGAATCATAAGACTGAACCCCTTTGGGGTCTCTGAGGTCCCGGGAAAGAGGGACTTAAGCTCACTTTGAACCCCTAGAAAAAGGAAGGTTTTGTGAGCCAGTTGGGCGTGATCAAGCTCTGCGGCCGGCACCGTTTTGAAACCACGCCCTTCCAATTCTTGAATCAGGAGTTCATACACCTCCCGGTTGGATTCTGGCAATACTATAGTCCGAGTCGGGTCTCCCAGAAGGCGGCTCAGCACCGGCCTGCGCTCCTCAGGCGTGAGACTGCGAAAGAGGTCATAGTCCGGGTCTACTATGATCTCCTCTGGTTCTTTATCCATGGTGAGATTCAGGGTTCGCTCCGCCGCTGGCATGGATAAAATCTGCTTCTCTTTCTTGCTCTCCATCTGGATAATCACTGGAATGGACACAAGCTTTGGGCTATTCATGAGCCGCACTTTGAATTCCAACTTGTAGCTCTCTTCCGCTGCCCTAAGGCGAACCGGATTCAGGTTTACCTCCATTGCTCCCTTGCTATCAAGCCAGAAATCAAAAAATCCGCTGAGATCCTCCTGGGCTATTCTAGAGAAGATCGCCTCGATGTCCTGCCATGAGGTCAAACGAAAGCGCTGTTCCTGGACCAAGAGTTCCAGCCCCTCTTGAAACGCTTCGTCACCGATACGGGTTTTGAGCATGTGGAAGATCATGGCGACCTTGCCGTAGCCAACTGCACGCACAGCCTTGTCTCCTCCACCGGTGAAGTCTCGGACCCGAATTTCATTGTCTTCATGCACATAACTCTCGAAATCCTCAATGATCTTCTTTCGATATTGCCAACCCTTACCTTCAAGCTCCGTGTAATAATGATCGGCTAGATAGGAGGTCAAACCTTCTGACCAATTGCCTTTTTCATAGTCTACGTACACGGAATTTCCAAACCAGGAGTGCAGAATCTCGTGTCCCAATGAAGTCTCTGGAATGAAGGGTAATTTCAGTACCTGGCGGCCAAGAAGAGTGAAGGTTGGCATGCCGTAGCCGGTGGGAAGTATATTTTCAACCACAGCGAAACGCTGGAAAGGGTAGGGGCCCAGCATCTCCTCATACATCTCCAGGTACTTCTTGGTGTAGGCCAGGTAGCGAGCTGCCAAACCCTTGTCCTCGGGCAGCAAGTAGGTCTCTATCTCCACATCTCCATATTGATCTTTGTTCACCACATACGGGGCCATGATTAAGTGAATATGGCTCACTGGATGTGGAAAATCAAAAATCACCTGCTTTTCGTCGCCCACATCCCTGGTGGTTATATGGTCGGCTTCAGATACCGCATGAAAGGGCTTGGGAATGCTGGCTCGCAGTGAGAAATAGGCAAGATCGGCCTCAGCAGCGGGATACCAATCTGTGAGCAGAAAGGCACCCTCTTCACTGATGATGTTCCCTAGACTTCCACCGCCTTTATTAAGAAAAATCCCTTCGTAGTCAATTAGTACCCGGGTCCGGTCCTTGTGCTTGGGCAGATGGAGCCGACCATCTTTCACCTCGACACGAGTGGCTTTCCCATTGATCTTGAACTCGGTTATCCGCAAATCGCTGCCGACCGCTATTTCTCGCACAGTGCTAGGGAGGGTGACATCCACTGTTCCATAAATCTTGTGCCTGGTGAGATCAAATGCAATCTCTATGTGGTGGTGAGGCAAGGAAGCTGTATTCCCTGGCAGCGGTAAGCAGAGAACCGCGGCCCATATTGAAAAGATGACCAGAACAGAACGGCTCTTTTTAATTGACACCATCGGCGGAACTCTCCTTTTTCTTATAGACAGTACTGCAGAAAGAATAAGAACTCTTATTAAAGAATCAACTGCTGCATAAGATCAGCTGGCCATTTTCACTCGTTTCTTGTCGTTAAAATACATGATTAAGTAGGCGGTTAGAGCAGTTTTTTGCAATGGCAACGAAGTGAAAAGAAAAATAGCGGGGTCAGCGACAGAACCGGGATAGTTGATGCTTCGACTAAATCAGGAGGGATAACTTTTAAAAAGTGGTACTGTCAGTTGCCCGCGCTCAAAGCGGACAACTGACAACTACCTTTGGACTTTTCCTACATCTCTGGCATGTAAATACTTTCGTACAGTTCTTCCAGGCTGGCAAGATGCTTGCCCTCATCATGCTGCAATCTCCGGAACATGGCCTCCATGGGTGCGCCCACACAAGCTTGCGCCATCTTGCCGTAGAAATCCACGGAACGCTTTTCTTCGTGGATTGCGTAGATCATCACATCCTGGGAACTGGAATCTTCATCAAGGGGCTTCAGCTGGAGTAGCACGGTTAGATCCATGCTGGGGCCTTCTTCCACACCCGCCTCGTGCAGAGCGATTTCTTCTTCGAGAAAGGCTTTCTCCAGAGTATATTTGTGCTCAAGTTCTTCGAGAGCCAGCTCTTTTACCAGTTCCTGGGCCCGCTTATCCTCAACCATTTCGTAGGCTTTGCGATAGATATCGAAGCTTTCTTTTTCCATCTCTATCGCCTTCTCGATTGCTCCTTCCCTGGTGTAACATACCTCTTCAAATTCACTCATCGCTTTCCTCCATAGCGTCCAAATAAATACCAGATATTTTCGGCTCGAAATAAGTCCTGGGGTATATTACGTGATCATGGCAAAGGATTCAAGAGAGATTTTTCACTATTTCCTGTTTGCTGCCCCAATCGTCAGTGGATCAGCAGTATGTTAAGCATGATTCTTGCTTGTGATTAGACTTTGTTTCAATTTATCTGTAGCATCCGCGAGACCGGAGGCTGGTTATGAACAAATTGATTCACGACCTTTTGGAAATAAACCGTAGACTCTCTTTCGAACTCTGGCACATCACAACCATCAACGAAAGACCAAGTGGGTTATCCCCCAGGATGTTACTGCCAAGTCAAATAGACGGTGACGTGCGGGTCGGCGAATACGAACCTATGATCTTGTATTGCGGCTTGTTGAATGGATTAAATTATTATTATTTGATCGAAAATCCTAGCGAGCCCAGCGCTTCTTCTGATCTGAATCTTTATGAGGTCAGAAACGGTTCGTTTCAAAAGGTTGCTGGTGTTGAATTCAAGGCTCACAATCCAGCGGAGGGGATGATTAGGCAGGACATCCAGAAGTTAGTACGGGATGAGATAACAGGCAACTGGTTCCATATCTTAGAGGATATCAACTCGGACACACTAAAAGACATCTTCGTCAAGCTCACGGGTTCACTGCGCGCCCTCTCAGCCAGTCTGACGGATGATCCCATCTCTATCTTGTTCTGTTTTTGCGTGTTGGCAAGAAAGTGGACTTGCATAAAGCACTTCTTCTATGACAAGTCTCGCGGAGATTTCGACTTGTATGTTGACAGCTTTTTTGATCTGGACTGCCATATCGAATCAGATCACATTGTTGTGAGCAAAGGTCTAGATTGGTATATTTTTCAGCTTTACACAGAAGGCTTTCTCGGGCACTGATTGTTATATCAACTACTTAACATCACTCTCTCAATGGACACTTTCTGCTTCAATACCTCCAGGGTGCGTATAGGGTGCAGAAAAGTGCAGGTCATCCAACTCATCTGACTGATATATGTAATCTTCCTGCGGTATCCAGTGAGCATAAAATCTCAGGGTAGTTTCAATTTTGCTGTGGCCTAGTTGCTTGGACACGTCAATAAGATTCTCACCCTTGTTAAGCCTCAAAGTGGCGTAGGTCATGGAAAGTCATCCGTTTTGGAGGAATCTTTTCCAACCATCTGCGAATCATTTGAGGGTTTCTTGGCTCTTCGGAATCACGTTTATTAGGAAACAGCAGCCCCAATTTTCCGTTGTCCTTGCCAAATTTCTCCAGGGCTGTTGCGGTAGCTGGAGTTAACCGCACAACTCGTTTTTCTTTGCCTTTGGTAGAACCAAACCTCTTGTTTCTGTCATCCCAAGTCTTGTTTACATCTAAAGTTCGACTTTCCAGGTTAATGTCATCCCAACTGAGTGCCAGCACCTCGCCAAATCTTAGGCCACTTTTTAGTTCAATCATAAATAGCGCGTGAAGTTCTACAGTTAAGCGTTTTGATGCTTCCACAAACTCATGGGCTTCTGCCACGGTGAGTGGATTGATTTCTCTTACCTTCCCATTGCCAATCTGCTTGCCCCAATTGATAGAGGGGTTCACCTCAACGTACTCATCTTCAATGGCATGATTAAAGATTGTACTCAGCACATAGATAATGGTGCGGATTCGTGCTGATGATAGCCCTTTCTCTTTCAGGCCCACGATCATCTTTTTGACGTTCCTGCGTTTAATTTCATCCACACGCATACTGCCAACACAGGGCTTGATATGTAGCTTGAAGGCCAACCTGTATTCCTTGCCTGTCCTATAGGCCCAATCATTCAGTGGTGAGTTAAGAACTTCCTTGCCGTAGCTGGATAGGGTAGGGCACCTCTCTTTGACCATACCCATATCACCCCTAGCAAGCCTTGCCTCAACTTCACGCCTAACAGCGTTAGCGGCCTTTTTCGTGCCTACCTTCTTACTCCTGCGCTTACCTTTGTGGTTGATAAATACCCACCACTCACCAGAGCCTTTCAATTTTTCTCTCACAATGACTGCCATTCAAATCACCCCCCTTTCTCTATAGATTCGTGCGTGATATTTATGCTGGTATGCGACACCCCACCAGCTACATGCCTGATTTAAAGGTAACGCCTGGACCGCTATTGATAAACAAAGCATCATCATTACCTTGAGCACCCTTATCGACCTCCCTTCTCTTTGGATTTATTGCTGCCTGTATCACTTCACTTTCTCTTCTTTCTCCTGAACTGCCAGGGCGGTATTCGGTCTGGGTCAGCCCACAATCCCCGTTTGTCAAACCTGGCTCTCAACTGGAAGTTCTCTCACGACTCACAAATAGGTTCTGAGCAGTAGAATTCGTAAACCCACGCTAAGCCAGCTTTGACCAGTTCCTCATTCAGCAAGGTTCTGTCAGCAAAAATCATCGCTACCGTTCTGCCATACCTGTCAGTAGACATCACCTTCACTTCAACCACCTTCCCGTAGACCGTCTTGGAAGTTAACTGCCTTGCCCTTTTGTTGAATGCTTGGCCTCTCTCTGGTGTGTCTATGCCGTACAGGCGAACCTTCACATCTTTGAGCGTCTTGCTATTGAGTACAGTAATCGTGTCACCATCTGTGATGCCTACGACTTCGCCTGACCAGGCCCATGTAAGGCTTGGCGCAGATAGCAGCAATGCCAGAAGACCGTAGAAGAAGGTTTTTCCTCTGACCATGATTTCTCTCTTGCTCCCTTTCCCCATATACAAAGCCCCCTCGTTGTCGTATACTGAAAATAGTTAAGGCACATTTCTTGTCTATAATATCTTCAGAACCGCTCAGACTTAACTAAAAAGCAATTCCAATTACCTGCATAAGTTTGTCCTAAGCTGCTCATTAATAGCCTACTATTCAGGGAGGTTGGTCATGAGTGTGCAGAGATTGCTTTCCCCTTTCAGCCGCCACTGCAATTTGAATAAGAAGTAAAGGCAGGGTCAGCAATGGCTCTGCCTCTATTTATTTGTCAAAGAGCGTGCGGAGCATTAGCCTCGCTTTTTGTTGTGGCATCATGTAAGTCGTGGTAAATTGTTCAGCGGGTAGGGACCTCGGTGAATCTACTCTTCATCCCCTACCCGGTGCCCCGACTCCAGTTGGGTGTGCGCCCTCACTGGAGTCAATCTTTACCCCCAGCGGCTAAGCCCCTAGTCGATGGGGGTTTTCTTTTCCATCCCTCAATGCTATCCACCTTGACTAAAATAGTACTTTCTTCATATTGACAGTTTCAAACAATATTTCCTATGATGCTAAGTTATGTAGCACGGGCTTTTGCCCTGAGCCCCCATAGGCTTTCTGCGGTTGACCTTATTGGCTGGTTGCTCGTTTTGTTATTGGTAGATTTTCTACCAGTTTCCCTCTCCATGCACCCCACGCTATCTCTTATCTGTTCTCCCGTATGAATCCTCAGTGGGGGCTTTCTTTTTGCCCAAAAAACAAAAGCCCCACCGTCAGCACTAAGCCAGTAGTGGGGCATGGTCTGTGAGAGTTTCTCCTGGTGAGGGGCACATCGCACCAGCCCACAGCCTCACGACTGCAGGACTCTCAGAAACTCTATTCAGTTCTCGTTTCATGCTGTGCCTTTGGAGAAGTTGGTTGACTATACTCAGCTATACTTATAATATACTAATAATATACTTACAACTAAAAAATATTGACCATTGAAAGAAATCTTCCTATAAGGAGGCATGAGCATTATGATTAACATCAAAATTGACCCCAAGATGCGAACCGCCATCAGGAAACTGGCAGACCGACAATTCACCTCCATGTCCGCTATCATCAAGCAAGCCATCGAAAAGCACCTCTCTGAACACGGTATCAACTGGCGAGAGGAAGAACCGGAAGAATAATCCACCGCACAGAGATTCGGAGAAATGCTATTTAAGCGACAAGAGCTTACCCTCATTTTGGAAAACTCCAAAGTAGAAGGCAAACTAAAAGCATCTGAGGAGGATTTGATCATCTTAGGTTCTTTTAAGGGAGATATAAAATCAAAGACCTTGGAGATTGGCCTAAATGGCAAAGTTATCGGTAGTGTTGAAGCTGTAAACATCACCATCTCTGGGTATTTCGAAGGTGAACTAATTTGCCACAGTCTCCTAACAATTACCAAAGCGGCAACGGTAAGAGGACGGGTAGCATACGGCACTCTGTCAATAGAATCTGGTGGCCTAATAGAGGCTGAATTATTCCAGTCCGAATCTATGGACACAAAATTAATCCCCTTTTACAACCCAAAAGAACAATCCAAAAGAAAATAACCATCACATGGAAATCAAACGAGTAAAAGTCCACGCTATCAAATGCCCCAAGTGCAAGCTCACCCTAATGGCCTTGGCAGAGGATAAAGTGTGTCCTGTTTGTGGGGGTGCATTGCCAAAATCTGTGAAGCTTTGAAAGACAACTATATTTTGTGCCGCACTCCAAATCAGTGGAGTGGGATGTAATGTGAAGTTTGTTAGTGATCGAGACGAGTAGATACACTTCATCAATATACCTTTTTGGGCCGGTCTGATAGAATCAAGCGAATACCTTGATAGGAGAGGGGGTTTATAGCCTGCATCCTGTTGTATCTATTATAATGCTGTTTTTGGTTGCACGAGATGACAGGCTAGGGTCGTAAATGAAACGAACTACCTTTCTTGCTGCCGAGATTGACCAGGCTCGCAGACTCTTGGGTTTGGGCGAGCTGGCCAGTATAGCGGAAATCAAGACCGCATATCGCCAAATGTGCAAGAAATGGCATCCTGACGTATTAGAAGACGAGGCAACTGCCAGGCGTAGAATGAAAGATATCAATGCCGCCTACCGGTTGCTCCTGGACTACTGTGAAACCTACCGATTTTCCTTCAGCCCAGAAGAGGTGGAATCCTTCGACCCTGACGGGTGGTGGTATGAACGTTTTGGGGATGATATATACCCCCCCTCAGGCGAAGAGGGTAGTGGTGAATAAGTACAGTTCAGACTAGATTCCTACGATAGAGCATCACTTTCTTTAGCCCTCTCATACATCTTTTGGAGGCAAATAAGTGCCCAGAGTCGAATCCTTTGAGAGGAATGTGGACAAGTACGAGGCTTGGTTCGACCGTAATAGGGCGGCCTATGAATCGGAACTCGAAGCTCTTCGGGCGTTGCTTCCCAAAAGCGGGGAAGGGCTGGAGGTCGGTGTCGGCACTGGACGCTTTGCTGCTTCGCTGGGCGTACGCATAGGAGTAGATCCGTCTCATGCCATGGGAAAACTCGCGATGGAGAGGGGCATCGAAGTGCGCTATGGGGTAGGAGAAAATCTCCCATGCGAGGACAGCAGCTTCGACTTCATCTTACTGGTCACCACGATTTGTTTCTTGGATGACGTGCCTGTCGCTCTTGGGGAGGCTTATCGTGTGCTTACGTCTGGGGGTTACATTCTAGTTGGATTCATAGACCGCGAAAGCTCGCTTGGCAAGATCTATGAAGGGCGCAAGCAGGACAGTGAGTTCTATCGGGACGCCACGTTCCTCTCAGTGAACGAGGTTGTGCACCATCTGAAGCAAGCCGGTTTCCGCGATTTCGTTTTCCGTCAGACTATTTTCCAAAACCCAAAAGAGATGAAAGAGACCAACCCAGTGAGGTCAGGCTACGGCGAGGGTTCCTTCGTGGTCGTCAGGGCCAAAAAACCTTTCAAACATTAAGGGGCATCTAACTGCTTGCTACAGTCTCAGGGGGCGAACAGCTCCGTTGACTTAATGGACTGAGTGAACTTTACATACCACACTTCTTCTCTTGAGACCAACTACCATATCTTGGTTTAAACTTAGAAAATGCGGAGTCACTGGCTCCTCTTTTTTACTTCTCAACAACATCTTGGGCTGATGTTTCAGGTGTGGAAAGTGGGAATCTAAAGTCTCTCCGTGATCGAGCTTGAGTTCACATTTTTCATTATTATCTTAACTCGTACCATCCAGAAGTGGTTATCCTACCCCTCGATGTTGCCCACCTGCACTTTGGGTCAAGACCTATGGCATATTTCCTGCATCTCTGTATTGAGGGGTAACAGCATTATTACGGAGATGAAACGCAATGGTTATGAACAAAGAAAGACGACAATTCCCACGAGCAGAAGTCAAGTGGCCTGCTACTGTCATTACCTCTAACCCACATCCCCCTAGTGAAATGATGAATATCAGTCAAGTAGGTGCATCTATCTGCTGTCGAGAACTACCACCTATGGGGCAAGAGTTTCGCTTAGAAATCCACCCTCCCAACTATCAGACCATAACTGTCTCTGCTACGGCAATCTGGGCTATTGAAACTGACTCTTTAGAGATTTCCCGCCGTTTTGTATTAGGTGTCAAATTTGAATACATCTCGGAAGATGACGTTCAGTTTCTGGGTCACGTAATTGATAGCCAAACAGAGAATGCGCAGAAGTAATAAAGAGGTAGGCTCACATGCACATAATCAACCATCAACTGATAGTGAAAGATTTTTGAACTAACCCACATATTGGTTTTTGTCTTTGGTATAGCAATCGGCTTCGACTTCACCTAAAAGAATCTGATTTCGAGAGTTAGCTAATCATGTTCGACAGCCTTTATATAATCGGCATATCCATTCTCTGTTTGTTCCTTTACCTCTATCTGGTATTCATCTGAGACATTATCAGAAACCTTCGCTGGCTCCGAAAGAAATAAGCATGAGTAGGGTTGGAATCATTTCTACTTCCACAATCCTCCTCACTTGTGGTAGGGTTTGCTCGGCTAGGGTTCTTTCCTCGGCAGGAAAGCCCTAGCTGGTGCCTTAGAGTATGCCCCTATTGGCCGCTGTTGTCAGTGGGGTTTTTTTTATAGTACAGACTTAACCACCTACATCATCTTGTGACAGATTAAATTCCCAGCCACATTATGATGATAAAGTTAAATTTTGCCATCAATCTCTCTTTCCTTTCTCTCGTTACTTTCGTTGAACTCTTTAAGTCGTTTTTTAAAACGCTGCCATAAAAGCTTAACAGTCGATAGCATATCTCCAACCTTTCTATATCCGTGTAGCTAGTTCGCGGGTTTTAGAATTGATAAATTCAACCTTGACGGCTATCCCCGATATCTTGGCCCTTGATGTTCAGTACTCCGAAAATGAATCGACAAAAAAGCTTTTCTGTACAGTCCTGGTTGGCCATATATCTCCATGAAATTCAATTATTCCTGCACTCGTTTTGGGAAAAAATCAAACTAATTTAATAAACCATTTTTTAAATCAACTGCGCAGTCTCTAAAGACAGGCCACAAGGTGAGATGGCCCTTTGTGAGATTTTGAAAAAACTCGAGTCTATTGAATTGCAAGTCACATACCACATTGTGGTGTGGCTTTTGGATCTCCCTAAGATATTCAATCAATGAATAGAATCACATATAAAAAACCAGTGTTTAAACGGCACGAGAAGACAATTGTCAAAAATTGGTATACTTGTAATTAACAGTGGTCCAAACCGGTTGACGGGTTATTAGTGGAGAGTTGGATCTGCAGGAGTGCATATGTAGTATGAGAAATTTAGATTACATACTCTACACTTTCTCGTTTGAGATCTAGCTGGCTCATATAGTAGTTATCTAACTAAAGCAAACTAGTAGCCGCAAGAGCCAGGAGTTTCCCCAAAAATTCAGGTTCTATGTTTGAGAAAGCAGATGAGAGTTGAGCTTGAGGGTTTTTTGTAAGTAAAAATGGGGAAACTTCTTGCCAAGTGAGAAAGGACCTCGCAAGATAGGATTTAATCAAGATAAATATAATTTATCAATCCTATCGAGGAGGTCCAGGTTCATGGTACACCAGATTGGCTACAAATTGCGAGCTCAGATGCACCGATTTTCGAGGAAACTTTGCAGGGGACTGGGCAAGGTTGTTCAGAGGTTTGTAGAGGAGATGCTCTACGGGATTCAGGCACGGGGCTCTGTTCGCCCGAGCGAGGTGGCCCGTTCCCTTGAGGAAGATATATCGCCGAAGAAAGTCATTGAGCGTCTTTCTCGCAATCTTGCTCGCAGGAGGTTGGCCGAGCATCTTGGTGAGGCTGTGCTCATCGAAGGGGCGGCAAGGATTAGGCAGGATACGCTTCTGATCGTTGATCCCACCGATATCACCAAGAAGTATGCCAAGAAGATGGAGTATCTAGCTCAAGTGCGGGATGGGAGCGCCAAGGTGCTTGGCTGGGGATACTGGGTTACGATGGTAGTGGGCGCTGAAGTTGGCTCTTCAGAGATCACGCCTTTGGTCCACAAGCTGTACTCTCAAGAGGCAGAGGATTTTGTCAGCGAGAACCATAAGATTATCGACGCTGTAAGAGGAGTTCATAGAGCGACTGCTGGCCGAGGGATCTTTGTTTTTGATCGAGGTGGGGATCGCAACGAACTGTACAATGAGTTGGTCGGTGGTGGTCAGTGTCGTTTCATTGTCCGCCAGCGCGGAGACCGGCATCTACTGTATCGTGGCAAAAGGTGTGAGACCCTTAGCTTAGACCAACAGTGCAAAACGCCCTATGCTGAGACGGTGCTCAAAGAGCAAGATGGCAAAGAGAAGCCCTACTTTCTGCACTTTGGCTTTCGGCCTGTGCGTCTGCCAAAATATCCTGAGCGCAAACTTTGGCTGGTGGTAATCAATGGTTTTGGACAAAAGCCGCTGATGCTTCTTACTACAGGGCCCATGCGCCGCTGCAGAAAGACATTGTGGTGGCTTGTGGCAGCATATATAACCCGCTGGAGGATAGAAGAGACTGTTCGTTTTATCAAGCAGAGCTATGATCTTGAAGATGTCCGGGTTCTGACCTACCGGCGGCTCAAGACCATTGCCGCTTTGGTACTGGCAGCTTCGTTCTTTGCGGCTGTATACCTGGGCACCAGGGCAAAGCTTGAAATCCTCGCTCTGCATGTTCTGCAGGCGGCCAAGCGCATCTTCGGCATTCCTAACTTCGGCTAATATGCGCTGGCTGACGGCATCAAAGAGGTGCTCTCTAGGGCCGGCTGAGGAATACTGGGAGCCCAAACAGCCCCACAAGAAAACCTCAGCCAGTTCGCTTTGTTCAGTACCTGAATTTTTGGGGTAACTCCTGGCCGCAAGAGCGTGTTGCCCTCATCCGAATGAGGAGTTATGATTCTGTCTTATAGATCACGGCGATAGGGGGTGAAGTGCATGCAAGCATGTGAAATCCCAAAAGGAGATACGTTACCCAATCCGGTCTATGTTGTGCTTGACAAGACAGGACTTGACTTCGAGCGTGCTCAGGATGCTGCCAGCAACCTTGCCAGGAAGCTTTACTGGGAGCCAATGCTGTTGAGTTGGTTCGACAAAAATGCAGGAAAGTACTCTCCTAAAGATGTAACCTGCTGCACAGAGGGCAAGCCAGGTTGGGTCGAATACGCAAGATCACGGGGTGGTAATTTCACTGTTGACATCAATTACGAAGAATATGTTTTCATCTTTCGAGGGGAAGAGGAAAAGCCGTAGGTGATTGCTAGAGGCCGAACTAGTGATCTTTTTCTATTCTGAAAGTCCAGATGGGCCAATCCGTAATGTGGATTACTTTAATCTCCACTGGTGCAGGGGAGTATCCTGCACCAGAATATTGTAGTCTCCAAATGAAAGACTGGGTCAGTCTTTACTCATAGATGCGATCAATCCAACTCGCCGCCTCAGATTCACTCACCTTGCCCAGGTACCTTTGTGTGGTTGACAAGTTCCTGTGCCGAAGAATGATTTTCGACACTACCTCCAAGGGTACGCCGGATCGACTGGCAAAAGTGGCCGCATGACGGCAGTGATCATTGGGTGTTAGATTCAGGCCACGACCCTTCCCGGCCCTTTTCACTACCAACCTGGCACCATTATAGCTCATGGGGAAGATTCGCTCATCAGGGCCAATGCTTCGGTCTCTGATGTAGTCTTTGAGGCGTTCAGAAATCCGCCTGGTAATGAACACAATTTCCTGCTCGAGGCCACTTTTGGGATTCCTTATGGTCACTTTGACAGCATCAATGTCATTGGGTGTC
>Ga0209536_100002198_pt1 | contig 31741 bp, 29 predicted proteins | sample DeeMarSeWOR28_12_FD_187461 | JGI IMG/M metagenome (GOLD analysis project Ga0209536, IMG submission 187461) | Marine sediment microbial communities from White Oak River estuary, North Carolina - WOR-2-8_12 (SPAdes) (version 2) | ecosystem: Environmental > Aquatic > Marine > Intertidal zone >... | reverse complement strand
GACGGTTCGGCGGTGGAACCGAAGCTTCGCCGATGCCAGACATCGCCAGACCCGTCGATAGTGCCGTCACCGCCAAGGGTGAAACCCTCGACGCCGAATACGTTAACCAGCGCACTGATCCAGATGCGCTCCTCGCCTTCCCAGCGTGTCTGGACGAGGCGGTAGTCGGCCATGTTCGTGGTGCCTTTGAGGATTCCGCCCGCAGCGATGTGCAGGTTGACGCCGGGCTTGATGAAGATGGCGCCGGACAGGAAGGTACCCTCGGGCACGACCACTACTCCCCCGCCACCGAGGGTACAGGCATCGATTGCATCCTGAATGGCTTCAGTGTTGACCGTCTTACCATCGCCGACGGCGCCGTAGTCGACAATATCATAGGTGGCCTGCTTCGATATGTTCAGTGCATTGCAGGACACCAGCTGCAGGGCCAGCACCATGAGCACTAGAATGTGGCGAATACGCATGGAGGAAACTCCTTCCCAAAAATATGGACACCCATTATTTACAAAATGATGACTATCCTGCTCAGACGCAGAAAAGACCCTTTTTTTGCATTTAACAGGGTTTTTCTAGGATTATATCTGAGTTATCGTTTTATTCATCTTTAAGTTCAGCGTGGTCCGTCCCCCAATTTTTCGACATAAAATAGTGCTGTCATCGGCGGCAACACCAGAGGAACGGCCGTCAACTGCCGGCCATCTTTACTCTGAGGATGTTCCTCCTCGAGGGGTGAAATCTGTCCGCTCATCGGATCCCAGACCTCAAGATCCATAAAACCGCGGAGGACAACTTCTGTCTCGACTGCTCTGTCGGACGAATTGCCGAAATAGTAGATATTCCGTCCGTCCTTGACCTTGTGGATGTAAGTCAGTGAGCCATCGTAGCTGCGGCCAATCTTGAGCGGCCACATCGGCTCGGCAATCGCAACGTCCCGAACGGGCACGACTTCCCTCATGATCGTCTGAATCATCTCCGGCGTATAATCCGGAAGGAAGTAAGCTCGGCCCCCTGCGTTGTTGCGATTGACGAAGTACACCATGAACTCGTCTATCCTACGCTCGAATTGTGCCGTCATCGGCTCATCATTGGGCAGGCCGAACACTTCGCCCATGATCCGAGCAACCGCTGCATCCTGCCCCATCTCGACAGACTTGTCGGCCAGCACTCCCGTTGCGATCACTGTGCCGCCGGAGCCGTAGAACGCCTGAACCTTGCGTGCGGTCTCGACTGACAGCACCCGGCTGCCCGGAACAATCAGCACCGAATACTCCTCGCGATTTACCTCATTGTTCAAAATAAGCTTATTACCGTCGATTACACATCGTTCCTGCAGCACCTGAGGGTGTAGGAAAGTGAAATCCTGCCGCAGACCTCTGAAGATCAATTCACCCAGCTCGATGTAATCGATCTCCGGCGGGACGATACCTCCCTCCCGGGCATAAGCCGATTCCGCACCGCGCGGCGCATCACCCCAGTCGCCGAAACGGTAGGCCGCCTGCAGCGAGGCGATCGGATACAGGATGGCCACGTCGGCTACGTGCCGTCCGTGCTGTAGCATGTAGCAATTGCGGCCAATGAATCGATCGCTCTCGGGTGTCTTCTCACGCGACAGTGCACCAACCTGGAAGTTCACGCCCATTGCCGCCTGGTCGATGGCCACTTTCCAGACAATCTCCGGGCTCATGTTGTCACGATAGCCCGCATAGGTTTCAGCCATAAAGAAGGGTTTGTCCCAGTTGTACCCGGCCGAGCCAACCAGCTTGTAGGCGCGGTTGGTGCGGCCCCACCACCAGATGTCGTCGATCGCAGGCACCTGCTAGTGCTTGAAGGCAAGCATCAGATCGCCATTGACCGGGACGGGATTGTCGATCTCCTCCTGGTCGAAGTGGCCGCTGAGCATGATGTTGTGCACACGGCACCAGTCGTCCAGCTGTTTGATGAAGCTCTCCGAAAACAGCTTGGCGCGGAAGCCCCAGAGTGCGTTGTGCACGGCTGATGTTTCGGGACCAATATCATACCAGAGCGCCGGGTAGTACTTCATCGGGTTGTAGCCGTATTCGTTTTCAAAGTATTCGTTGTAAGTCGGTGTCCATGTTTTGCCGTTGGCCGTGTGCATGGCCGGCTCGTCGTAGTGCGTGATTTTCAGTACATTTCCCCAGTACTCTTTTAGATGATCGTAATGCGCCTGGTAGTCGAGATCGATAAACATGCGCACCGCTTCTGCGTCGAGGTAGTCGACGTAGCCGCTCTTGACGCCCTGGCCCAGCGACGCTTTCGGATTCAGGTAGAAGGCCATTACCTTCCACCGGCCGTGCGCCACCTCGCACATGAGTTTCCGATCCTTGATGGACACGCTGACATCCACAAGTTTTTTGGTATCGAGATTCATCTTCACGGCCCCCATCGTGATTCCTTCGGGGATCAAGAGTTCCACCCAGCTTGGACCTGTGATGTCACGTTCCACCTTCTCGATGCTCTTGGCCGCGTATTGCGGGTATTTCGAGTACAGGTGCCCTCCAGCCATACCGCTGGGGTAGCCCCACTCATCGTAGAACACAATCGGGGCGATGCCGTTGGCCAGCCCCGTTTCTATGATTTTGGCGTACAGGTCGAAGTACTCCTCGCTCAGGAAGGCGATCCCCTGATCCGAAAGCCAGCGACCCGAACCTTCCAGGTACTCCTGTGAGAGCCCCTCAGTACTGCCGCCACCCATCCCCAGATAGAAGCCGCCGGCCGTATCCCGCTCGGCCCAGCGTTCAACCTCGCGGGTCATGTTCTCTTCGGTCGCCGTCGACAGGTTGTACGTCAACCACGCCTGCTGACGGTATTCTGCAGGCGGATCGGCAAACACCTCTCGGTCGACACGGCGCGAGCGCTCGAAGGCGCAGGGCACTGAGACAGTCAGAAGCAGGATAAAAATCACTCCGCCAGACCACCTGACCGCCCTCCTGTTTATTAACAGCCTATCAATAATCTCAGTGGGTTTGCTTTTCATGGACTGTCTCCTGCAGGAAGATTCCCGTGTTCGGGGAACCCGGACCAAAAGCAATAGGCCAACGACGCCAGAGTAGCACCAAACGACAATTGATACAAACGCCCGCTCCACGCGTTTGTGGCGGCATGTTCGCCTTCCCCGCAAAGGATGGAATTGATAATGATCCTGATTTCAATTTCGAATTAACTGCTTTAATAAAACACTATTTTACAACTTCTAGCCGTCCGTCTATCCTGGTATCCAGGCACATATCCAATATACTGTATGAAGGAGATTGCGTTATGAAACAAACGCTGCTTGCCGTACTGTTGGGCTTGCTTAGCGCCTCATGGGCCTCAGTAAACAACGACTGGGAGAATCCGGCGATTGTAGAGATCAATCGCGAGCCGGTGCGGGCGACCTATACGCCTTACACGAACGCGACACGTGCGCTGGAAATGGGGGCGTCGTTCCGGCAGATGAGCCTGAATGGTACCTGGAAGTTCCACTGGGCGCCGCGACCGGAAAAAAGTCCCGCGGAGTTTTACAGGCCGGATTTCGACGCAAGCGGTTGGGACGATATTGTGGTGCCGGGCAACTGGCAGACACAGGGGTATGGCGTGCCGATTTACACCAACGTCAGGTATCCATTCCGGGCTGAACCGCCAAACGTCATGCTGGACCCGCCCCGTAATTTTACCCAGTTCGAGCTGCGCAACCCGGTTGGGAGCTACCGGCGAGCGTTCTCTCTGCCGGAGGGCTGGGAAAAAGAGCGCGTATTCATCGAGTTTGCAGGCGTGAAGTCGGCATTCTACGTGTGGGTGAACGGCACGCGCGCGGGCTACAGCCAGGACAGCATGACGCCGGCGGAATTCGATATTACAGACTACCTGAAGGAGGGGGAGAACACGCTCTCGGTGAAAGTGTACCGCTGGTCGGACGGGAGCTACCTAGAGGACCAGGACATGTGGCGGCTGAGCGGGATCTTCCGCGATGTGACGCTGATCGCGCGGCCGGCCGTGCACCTGCATGATTTCCATATCGTGACGGACCTGGACGATGAATATGAAGATGCGGACATTACGATCGACGTCGACCTGCGGAATCAGTCGGGCGCAGCAGCGGCCGGCCTGACGCTGAAGGCGGCTTTTTACGGGCCGGATGGGGAGGCGCTGAGGGAACCGGCAGCGGCCGGCCTGGAACTGGCAAGCGGTCGGATCGAGCGACACACGCTGCGAATGCGTATGAACGCCCCGGAATTGTGGAGCACGGAAACGCCGACGCTTTATAAAGTCGTCCTGAGTCTTGAAGATGCGGGCGGAAATGTGCTGGAGGCGATCCCGTGGAAGTTCGGCATACGTGAGTACGAATTCCGAGACAAGCAGTTCTATATGAACGGGAAATCGATCAAGCTTAAAGGCGTGAACCGGCATGAGCACCATCCACGAATGGGACGGCATCTAGACCTGGCGACGATGATCCGGGACATCGAGCTGATCAAGCGGGCCAACATCAATTACGTGCGGACGAGCCACTACCCGGATGATGTGCGGTGGTACCGGCTATGCGATGAATACGGGATCTACGTTATGGACGAGGCGAACCAGGAGGCGCACGGATTCGGTACGGGGAGCCGGACCCTGGGCGACAATCCGGACTGGATGCTGGCCCATGTCGACAGGGGTGTGTCAATGGTGGAGCGGGACAAGAACCACGCGAGCGTGGCGATCTGGTCGCTGGGCAATGAAGGAGGCAGCGGGCGAAACCTGGCAGCGATGCGGTCAGCGATGGAAGGGATTGATGCGACGCGGCCGTACTTCTACCACGCTGACCCGTCCGTATCGGACTGGGTGGACATCGACTACCCGACGATAGCGCAACTCGAGGACTTCGTATCGGAAGAGCGCGAGAAGTGGGCGAACGTTCGCGAGTACAGCCATATGATGGGCAATTCGGGCGGGAACCTGCAGGAGCACTGGGACTTTATTTACGCGCATCCGCAGATTGTGGGTGCAGCGATCTGGGATTGGGTGGACCAGGGGCTGGCAAAACCGATCGACGGCGACCGGATGCGTTACGGGGAGGACCCGACGGAGCTTTCGCTCCTGCACGGCGAGTATTTCGCCTACGGAGGGGAGTTCGGGGACATGCCGAACGACCAGGACTTCTGCATCAACGGACTAGTAGGACCGGACCGCGTACCGCATCCGCATTACTACGAAGTTCAGAAGGTGTATCAGTATGTGTCGTTCACGGCGCTGGATGCTTCCAAGGGGCATTTGCGCGTGACAAACCACTATGACTTCACAAACCTGGACCGGTTCGTTTGGCAATGGAGTATGTTGTCGGATGGGCACGTCGTACAGCGCGGCGAGATGCGGCCGGCGAATGTGGAACCGGGCGGCGTGGCGGAGATCACGGCGCCGATCGCGGGACGGATTCCGGAGGGCAGGAGCGAAGTGATCCTGCAGATTGACGTAAAGCTGCCGCAGGACACACTGTGGGCGCCGGCGGGGTGGTCGGTGGCACGCGAGCAATTCATTGTGCGTGAGTCGTCGTTCTCAGCGCTGGAAGAAGGACATGCGCCGGCCCTTGAAGTCGCGGACGACGGTGAGATGCTCATGGTGCGCGGGGCGAACTTCGAGTTGACCTGGGACCGCGGAAGTGGTGCTCTGACGGGCTACCAGTACAAGACGCTATCGCTTCTGAAGCAGCCGCTGGAGCCTTACTTCTGGAAACCGACCAACCGCAACCAGGCGCGCAACCGCTATCTCGAGCGACTGGGCCCATGGCGCGGTGCGGCCGCTCAGCGAGAGCTGATCGACGTGACGGCGGCGTCAAATGAAAAGACCGGCGCGGTGTTGCTGCGGTTCGCTTTCCGACTGCCGGTTGCGGAGGCATTTTACACGGTAAGCTACACGGTGAGCACGGACGGCACGGTGGCGGTGGAAGCCGACTACCGTCCGAACGCCGACAGCGCGCCGAAGATGCCCAAATTCGGGATGCGGATGGGCCTGCCGGAGAGCTGGCAGCAGATCGCGTATTACGGCCACGGACCGTGGGAGAACTACTGGGACCGCAAAACGGGATCGTTCTTCGGAGTGTATTCGATGCCGCTCCAGGATTACTGGATAAATTATATCTATCCGCAGGATAACGGCAACCGGTGCGACGTGCGCTGGTGGCAGGCGACCGACACGGACGGCAACGGACTGCGCATCGAAGGGATACAGGGCCTGAGTGTGCGTGCGTGGCCGTTTACGGAGGAGGACATCGAGGCGAACCGGCTGGCGTATGAGCTACCGCGGCGCGATTTCATCAACGTGAACGTGGACTTGAAGCTCCACGGCGTAGGCGGCGACAACAGCTGGGGCAAACAGACCATGGACAAATACACTCTGCCCGGCGAAAAACCCTATCATTATGGATTCCTTTTGAAGCCGCTGGAAAGGTGAGGAACATGAATTAAAACGTGGACACCCATTTTTTATCGGTCCTTTTCCCAGGGGTTTATCAATGGGTGTCCATTTTTTCCGACCCAGTTATTCCGCAAGTTCACCACACCGTATTTGCCAGGGACCAGGCGGCAAAAACTGTTCACGTGGCACGGTTGCAAAGGCATTAATAACGCGCTGCGATTGTATGTTATGGACAACTCGGATTTCCTCGGCATAAAAGAGGCGCGCCTCAGCTGCGTTCATCATGTTGGTCATGAAATCATCCTCACCATCAAAAAAAGGGATTATCCACTTAAAAAGTATTCCATGGACACATTTTTCAGTATTGACATTCTTTATTTAAACAGGTACCTTTTTACACAAAGGTAGCTTGACTATGAAAGCAAAGGAAAAATTCGCCCCGATCCGCAAAGGTCTGCTGGAATTCCTGATACTCAGGATCATCGCGACCAAGAAAGTCTACACGGCAGATATCCTGACGCGCCTCGGGAAGACAGAATTTTCCACCAAGGAGGGAACGCTTTATCCCCTTCTGAGCAGAATGCGCAGAGACGGACTGGTGGAGTACGAGTGGATCGAGTCCGGGGCCGGGCCGCCGCGCAAATATTACCAGCTGACAGAACAGGGTCAGCAACATCTGAACGAACTTGATTCCTACTGGAAGCAAATCAACAAAACCATCAGCCAGGTGGGGAAATAAGATGAACAAGGTAATCAGCATCAATCTGAACGGTACCGCCTATCAACTGGAAGAACAGGGCTTTGAAGCCCTGGATGCCTATCTGAGGGAAGCCCGCCAACAATTGGCAAACAACCCCGACCTTGAAGAGATCCTAACCGATCTCGAGCAGGCGATTGCCGATAAATGCAACCGCTTCATCAGGTCAGGTAAAACCGTCGTGTTGAGTACTGAAGTAGATCAAATCATAGAGGAGATGGGGCCGGTTAGAGACAGTAGAGATGATACGGACGAAGCAGGTGCGGATACGGATCAGGCTTTCGACAGCGAGGATTCAAAAGACAATGATACAGGCGAGGGAGCATCGGCTCGCAAACCTCGCAAACTGTATCGCCTGAAAGACGACAAAATGGTCGAAGGAATCTGCGCTGGAATAGCCGCATACCTCGGCATTGATCCTACTATTGTCAGAATTATTTTTGTCGTCCTGCTGATATATTCCGGTGGTGTAGTGGCCATCATTTATCTGGCGATGGCCTTGTTTATTCCCGAGGCAAAAACCCCGGAGGAACATGCGGCAGCCCATGGTGCTCCTTTCGATGCCCGGGATGTGATAGAACGCGCCAGAAGTAAATTTCAGGATTTAAAGGATAACGCCGGCAAAACCCACAAACAGAAGGCTAGCGCAGAATACGGGCAACGCCATAAGCGGAAAAAGGTCAGCAGCGGCCTCAGTACCGTCATAACCCTCCTCCTCTTCATTGTTGGCGTCTCAGTATTGCTGCACTTTCTTCGTTGGCCACCTTTTCCGGATTTCATGTCTCGTTGGCCATTTTTCCCGGGGTTTATGCACAGCCTGGGAATCCATTTCTATAATCCATGGATCTCAATCCTTGTGCTCATCGTCCTGATTTTTGTCCTGGGCAAATTGATCAAAAACATTTCATCGTCGGGAAACGGCGAGAACACCCTGATCGCAGGAATAATGAAATTCTGTCTCGTTGTCCTTGTAGTGATGTTTGCCATTCGAATGTTTCCGATTGTGCTCTGGATAACCAGCGAGATCGTGTCCGCCATCAGGCATTTCTTCTCTCCGTTCCACTGGTGGTAGGATTGAATCGGAACCGATCCGCCGAGTCACGAAAACAGGACCCTGTTCAAGAGCCTTCCACTACATTTCTTAAGCCCCTTTTGTTTTACTTTTTTTTATTTTTAGCGATGTATTTGATCGGCTTGATCTTTGCTGTCTTGGCCGGACGGACGGATGCTTCTTTGGTAATCCTGGCATCGATGAAGATGAAGGGCTTGCCCACGCGCTTTATTTCCAGCGGGCAATGCATTACGTTCTTGGGAATAAAGATATAACAGGGATAATTGATTTTTACGATCCTATTGCCGAGTCTCATCTCAATATCGGCATCGAAGTCGGCGAAGTTTTTAGTTTCCCCGATGAGGTAAACCCACTGGTCGAAGGGGTGTTTGTGAGCCGGCGCGCCCAATGTATCAGGTTTGGTTATACGAGCGAATCCCATCGCCAGAACAGATTTGGGGATATCTATGGTGCCCAGTCCCGTAATCATCGGCTCCTTAATAGTGTCATGTATAGATTTCCAGGGCTTCAGCTCAACGACATTCGGTTCACGTACAACGTTTTTGAGTTTGTCCATTCCTGCCATAAGTGTCTCCTTTAATCAGATGTGTAAGTTGTCATCGCAAGTGTCGTGTTTGCGATTTCCAGCAGGAAACATTTTATATCAGCACCATGGAGCACTCATCTAAAATTCCTGAAATTTTGTTTCCGGCCGGCTGGAGTTGTACAGAGTGAGTTTCTTGAGGACACAGTTATGGACAGAGCAGTGTGCATTTTGAGGCTACCTCGGAAATGCTTCAGAAGCAGCTGAGCCTGGGCAAACCCCTTGCCCCAAAAGCAATCACCATGTCTCCGGAATGGAGCCACATAGGCCTACGCCGATGATGTCGATCTGAACGGAAAACTTGTTGCCTGGATGGAATCCTCTTTTATTGATAATTATCCTTTTAAAGCGCACACTAATAGAAACCACCATTTCCCTGGAGAGGTCATGAAAAAAGCCGCTCTTGTTTTAATAATACTGTGTTGTGCTTTTACGGCTCTCGGAGGATTTAAGGCCAAGCGAATTAAGTCTAAAAAACCGGGACAATTCCAGTGCATAACAACCGTTGCCGGAGTGACGTATGCAGCAGACCTTTTGCTCGAGGGAAAGGATCAGAAGAAATATTTTTACGATGCGCTTACACCGTCGAGCATCATAGCCGTCCGGTTGGCTGTCTTCAATGACGGGAAAGAAGAAGTTGTGCTGCCGCTGAATAATCTGCGTCTTCTTAGTGCGGAGGGTGTTGAGTTTGTTCGTGTCGATCCGGAAGCGGTTGCACAGGCGGTTATGGGAGAGGGATCCATCAATATCCATGAAAAACCAGGCAGAACGCAAGTTGGAATCGGAACCGGATCTCTTCCACCATACGATCCCAACGATCCTCGGTACGATCCTAACGACCCCAGGAACCGCCGTCAGTACCCGCCGGACAACTATCCTCCCGGAAGTTATCCACCCGGCGGCCCAATGGGCCGCCCAGGCATTGTGCTGAATCCGGCGGGAGATGGGGGCATCGATAGCACTGAACATGAAAATAAACTGGTTGCGGTGGATTTCCGCAACAAAGCGCATACATCCGATCCCATTATATGCACCCTATACCGTGATCGATTTCTCTACTTCTCCGTACCGGAAAAACCTGCAACAAAAGAGGGTATCGTACTCATTCTGCCCGTCAGCAGGGGTATCCCCAGGGAAGTCGTTCTCAAATTTTAGCCGCAAAAACATACTCACAGCTTCATCGGTCTTTTCACCCACATTTACACGGACGTGGGCGAAATGACGCTGACGAGCAGTTACATCCGTTTTCGCGGGCGATGATGGTTTCAATTTCGGTACTTTCTCCATTTTCAACTTTCAGCCGTGCTGAAAACAGGACCGGCCGTACCTCCCCTTCTGCTGGCATAGGCTTCAGTTTTGCGCCCATCATGCCGCCCATCTTGCTGCCCTTCGCCTGCGGCGCACCCGCGGTTTGGGTGTATTTTTCTTCCATCACTGCAAATGAGATGGATTACCCTATTTGGAGCAAAACTGGTATAGAATTGAAATCCGGTGATCAGGACACTTCCACTGTTCTCAGAATTTGGAGATGCCATGGGAAAGACAGTGATGACTGTAACGGAACCCATTCCTCCTGAATGCCTTGGCTTAACACTCATACACGAGCACGTTACATTTGCCTATCCGGGGTGGTATGTCGATAACAGTTTGGCTCCCTACGATCTGATCGATATGGAAAAGAGACGTGCCGTGCGCGTGTGGTTGAAGGATGAATTTTTCGGGAATATGCTGAACTCGCCGTTTGTTGCTCAGAGCGAGCGGGGGGTCTTGCCGCAGGATGTTCAGGCAGAAGCAGCAAATCCGCTGATGGCCAAAGTGCTGAACATACCGGATGAGATGTTTCCGGAAATTGGGCTGGTGATGAAGTTCGAGGTGGCCGAAGGGAAAAGTTGTTTGGATACCAAACTCTGCGCGCAATGCGGAGAGCAGGTTTTTGTAGATACATTAACCGAAACAGGCTCGGGGCCTGTCTGTATTCCTTGTCGAAATAAGGGTTAGGAGGGCTCTGTTCTGATGGAACAGATTCTGGTTCTGATGCTGGTTTTTCTGCTGGTATCGATCCTCTTTTCGATGCTCGGGCTGGGTGGCGGCATTCTGTATGTGCCGATCCTTATCTTTGCCGGCTACGGTATGACCAAGGCTCCTGGTATCAGCCTTATCCTGATTATAGCAACGTCGCTTGCCGCCCTGTTTACCTTCTTGGAAAACCGAAAGGTGGATTGGAAGCTGGCCATGGTGATAGATCCGCCGACTGATATCATGGCTTTTGTCGGTGGATATTGCAGCGCCCTGATTCCGGAATCGGTTTTACGTTCAATGCTGGTCATTGTACTGCTGATTGCCGGAACCTTGATGCTGCGGAACACACGCACCGGAACCGTTCCCGATAGCATCGACAACCGCTGGTGGCGCTGGCAGCGCAATTTTGACGGTAAATATTACAGCGTCAATCTACCGCTGGTTCTGATGGCTACGGCGCTGATCGGCCTGCTTTCCGGAATGCTGGGCATCACCGGCGGCATCATCAAGTTGCCTATTATGGTACTTCTCTGCGGCGTGCCTATGGATATAGCTGTGGCAACCTCAACTGTGATGGTAGCGGCCACCGCCATCTCCGGGCTTGTAGGACATGCCATAAATGGACATGTTGACTGGAAGATCGGATTGCTGCTCGCCGGGGCGGCCGTTGTCGGCGGCTTCCTGGGAAGTCGGATCTCCATCTCGATGAACAAGTCCAGGCTGAAGAGATGGTTTGGAATTGTGGTCTACATCGTCGCCTTGCGGATGATCAGTCAACTGATATGGTAATTTAGAATCGGTTCGACGCTGGATTTAAGTATAACTGTTATGCAGACCTCAACTACACTGGCGCCGTAGGCACCTCCTGACACTGTGTACGCTTTTGACACTTTGCCGACAACCTTAAAAGTCTGCTTACAACACTCAGATGAAGATCGTTTGCACCGGTGACCTCATCGTTTCGGAAGATTAGCCACCCATCGGGCGATTTTATCCTCCTACGGAAAGGAGTGTCTCTCCGGCAGTTGTAATGAAAAGAACAAGGCCGCTTATGCAGGCGTTCCGGTGTAGTTCGGCTACCTGGAGGTTTTTTTCTTGAGGGCCTTCACTGTTGGAGCCGCTTTCTTGGCAACCGCTTTTTTCGCTGTTGTGGCTTTCTTGGCGACCACCTTTTTCGCCGCCTTGGCTTTTTTGGCAGCTACCTTTTTCGCTGCTGCGGTTTTCTTGGCAACCACCTTTTTCGCCGCCTTGGCTTTCTTGACAGCTACCTTTTTCGCCGCTGTGGATTTCTTGGCTACCTTCTTTTTCGCCATTGCGGCCTTTTTTGCGATTTTTTTGGCAGCGGCTTTTTCTTTTTTCGCAACTTTCTTCACAACTTTCGCGACCTTCTTTTTCGCATCCTTTTTCATTGCCATGATCGATTCTCCTCCGGGAGATAGGTAGAACGAAGTCCCGTTTCCGGGAGTTCTTTCTCTATCAGAGCCCTAGCCGTGGTTTCTTACCAGAAGTATCATAATAAATTTTAAGTATTTTTGATTGTGATTTTATATCAAGTTTTTTAGAAACTGTAGAATTTTACACAAAATGCCTTCAAATACTCTCGCAGTCGGATCGGCCGTGAACTGATCCATAATCATGGGATTTTGGAAAAATCAACATGATGCTTTTTAATAGAAGCGGGGACAGGCAGTTGCATTAAGGCTTTCACTTCGACTTACGATAAGATGCCGTATGTTTGGATAGCGGCAACAAGCTGCCGGAAACCAAATTACTGGTGTATAATGCCCTTACTGTCTATATCCTTAAATTTAAGAGGAGGCACGCATATGAACCACTGTACAGTTCCGGTCACCCTGATCCTTCTGCTGGCTGGCTTTGCGCTCGCTTCAATTCCCGCAGCAGCTCAGCAGTCTTGCGAAAGTCTGAAGTCCGTTAATATTCCTAACATTACCATCACGTCAGTCACAGCCGGCAGTCCAGGATATGAATTGTCCGGCCAGGCCGGTGCTATGGGCAACATGCCTGCAAGAAAAATCCAGGTCCCCTTTTGCAGGATAGAGGCTTTTTCTGCACCGACCAGCGACTCCCACATCGGCCTCGAAGTGTGGCTGCCAGCCGAAGCCAACTGGAATGGAAAATTTCTGGCTGCAGGCAACCCCGGATTCATCGGTTCACTCTCCAGCGCCGGACTTGCGGGAATCATGGAGAGAGGGTATGTCGCCGGTGGAACCGATACCGGGCATGTGGACGCGGGTTTTGAGTGGGCCATTGGCCACCCGGAAAAATGGGCGGACTGGGGCTATCGCGCCGTTCATGAAATGGTTGTGTTAACCAAGACAATGGCGGAGAAATATTACGGCAGACCTATTCAATATTCCTATTGGAACAGCTGCCACAACGGAGGCAATCAGGGGCTCAACGAGGCGCAGCGCTACCCTGACGATTTTGACGGAATTGTCGCCAGCGATCCCGCCTTCTGGATATCTCATCTGCAGCCAGGCTCCCTGTACATCAGCTGGGTTGCCTTAAAAGACGGTGTCGACGGTCCCGGTTATATCCCCCCGGCAAAGTTGGCCGTGATCAACAGGGCGGCGCTGGATGCGTGCGATGCCGATGATGGCCTTGACGACGAGCTTATCGAATTTCCTCCGGACTGCAAATTCGATCCTGCAACCATCCAGTGTGCCGGTCCGGACGGCCCATCCTGTCTTACGGCCGCCCAGGTGGAGACCGCAAAAAAGATTTACGCCGGGGCTATGTTTAACGATGGAACCCCCATATACAGCGGCTTTGAACCCGGGAGTGAGCTCACTTGGAGCTTCATGATTGAAAAGGAACCATTCTCGGTTAATCTAGCCTATTTCAAAGGTATGGTTTTTCAGGATCCTGATTGGGACTTTCGTACTTTCGACGTGGATCGCGACACGAAGCTGGGCATAGAACGTACGGCCAAATACGTGGATGGAAACAATCCCGACCTGAGGCCTTTCAAGGAATCGAACGGCAAGCTCATTATAGTTTCATCGTGGAATAGCCTGGCTCTGCCGCCGCGTCAGGTATTTGAATACTACAAAAGCGTGGAAAAGGTTATGGGCGGGCCTCAGCAGACGCAGGATTTTGCCCGGCTGTTCTCCGTTCCGGGAGCGGGCGGCTGTGTTGTAGGCGAGAACTTCAAGGCTTTTGAAGCGCTGCAGGAGTGGGTAGAAGAAGGCAAGGCTCCGGAGCAAATCATTTACAACCATACGGAATCCGGCAGAGGGGGAAAAGTCTATCGCTCGCGGCCAGTGTGCGCCTATCCCAAAGTCTCGAAGTATAAAGGGAGCGGCGATATCAACGACGCGGCTAATTTCAGCTGCGTTTCTCCTGGGGGATAGCGCTGCCCTGATATGGGACGCTGAGCACGCTGATGGAGATCCGCGTTCATCGGCGCAGTCTGCATAGTCCGCGTCCCCCAATCGAGTCCTAAGTCCTTGACGGGCGTAATTCCTTATCGGTCTGAATACTCAGCGCGCTTTTCCGACACAGCGTATCGATACTTCGGAAGACGGCCAGCATCGGCAAGAGCACGCCGAAGTATGTACTCAATCTGACCGTTTACACTGCGCAACTCATCGCGAGACCATCGGCGTAACGCCTCCAGAATCCTGGGATCTGGATCTTATACTCTCAAATCCGGGGAGATTCATAATTTTATTTTCTTTGGCAACTTGCACTCATGAACTTGGGAATAAAACCGGCAAAAATAATATATTCTTTCTTAAACATTGGAGAATCCCTGTGCCGTGCGGACTCGCTGTTTGTATTTGCCGGGAACCAGAAAAGGAAAATTTATGGAGTGAATCTATGGCATCAAGGTTATGCCCGTCAAATGATATTGAGCATTGGTCGGTTTGAGTGGCGAAAATTTTATGAATTAGATCTAGATTCAGACGGAGGCTTAAGATTGCTTGTCGACCAAACACCTCCACAAAAGCGTCACTTCTTTCTTCAAATAGACTGTAATGAAGCTTCCTGTACTCTGGTTCAAAGAGGTCCTTTAGGCACATTCTCCGAAGGCCGGCTTCTGGCGGAATTTTTAAATGGAAAACCAATTAAATCACTTTTAGTAATTTCATCTGCCAGCCATTTAAGAAGAGCGTCTCTGGTGTTGCGTCATGCATTCCGCAGCAAAGACGTGCAATTGAGTTTTATCGCCGTTCCGGAAGAGTCACAATGGGAATCTCCTTCTGGCCGACGCCAAATCTGGCTTGAGTTATGGAAATACATACTCTATAGGATCTTCTACATGGGTCTATAATGGCATGTTCCTGTATTACAGATTTTTCCCCTCGTAGGCATACACATATTCAACCATCCCGTTCCGGAGTCGGTAGGATTCAAAGGCCCTGAAGTTCGACATTGCACTTGAGAGTATGCGCGGCTGATGTCTCAGGCAGGCCCGCATTTCTGTGCCGATGTATTCATATGCCAGGTGCGTTTCATCCACTACACTGTAGACCGTGATTTTCTCCGGCATCTCTTTCCGGTCGAAGATCAATGCAAGCAGAAGCGCATTCTGCCTGCAATAGCTGTTCAGGTAACGAACCAGGCTGGAAACGGCCGAAATCTCCATGTAGTTGAATAAATCCCAGGCAAGAATCACGTTATAGCTGCGACCATCGGGCAGATTCAATATGTGCTCCCAATCCGGTTCGACAAATTCACCCTCTTCTGAATGGGAATCTGGCAGAGGCAGGTTGGAGCGAAGATCAGCTACGAAGATGAATGGGCTGAACCTTGACCAGAACTCGATATTGCTCCCCCTTATTGGTCCTAACTCCAATATGTCACAAGCACCTGTTTCCTGGATGGTATTGCACAATGTCTGCAGCCCCAGGGAACTGTATACAACCGGTTCGATCTGAGATATCTGCGCCATGCCTTCCATATCCTCGTAAAATTATGTTGCCTTTGTTGCGATTGTAGCTGTGTCTTCATACTGCGTTGATGCGGCCGGAAATTTTTCCTTGGGGCTCATTTCAATACTGCCCTTGAAATTGGCGCCATCTTCCAGCGCAACCCGAGGTGCAACAATATTTCCATTCACGGTACCCGATTGCCGAACATTCAGTTGTTCATCGCCATAGAGGTTGCCTTCCACCTTCCCCTCAACCGTGATGCTTTTTCCGTAAATGTCTCCCTTGATGTGTCCATTTTTACCCACGATAACACTATGACGGCGACATTCGATCTTTCCATCGATTCTTCCTTCGATCAAAAGATCTTCTTCCCCAGTCAGATCTCCATGAATCGAAACGGTGGAACCAATTGTTGCGTGCTCCTGAGCCTTCAGAGCCGGGGCGTTCGATGTCGAAGCATTCGGCACATGAGGTTCAGATGCCTTTGGAAAGTCATATTCATCTGTTTCAGACTTTTTCCACATAGTGCATCACTCCTTTTCTGAACGATTGTGTTCATCGAAAATATGTCAGGTATTCCGACGAACCAGGCTCACAATCAGGTGAAAGCGTATTTCGGAGATTGTATGTGATTCGTCAATCCGCCATCATGGACGAGAAACCGAAACCGTTAAATGTTTTTAACCGACGTGATCTCCTGTTCACACTGAATGCGCAAATATACTAGTTGGATGTGGATTCCTAAATGTGTGACGATCATCACGGTTTATCAGAAATCGGAGGGACAGATTGGCCGGGATTATGTTCTTCCAAAGTGCCGCTGCTTCGAACAGGGTGAGTCACCCCCGAGCGCAGGCGAGGCTATTTCACCAGTGCCTGAACAGCTTCCGGAAGATCGAACCGTTCGTCGGGGATATCCACGTTGATCTCCACCGAGTCTATGGTTATGTTAATGTTCTGACCGGCCGCATTCTGATTCAGACTGGTGGGGTATAAAACGCCTTCTAACTCGTTGTATTCCAATACCGTGATCTCTACGGGAATGTTACCCATTTGGCTCGCCATTGTCATTGAGGATTTGAGAGCCAACCCGGTCTTGACACTGTAATACGTCGTTACGGCATTCCCATCGGCCGGTGTTTGCAGCACGCGATAAGCGTCTTCCCCATTGATCGATTCGATGCCGACCGTCTCGACAGTCGGGTAGATCTCGCGCCAGCGTATCGGGGCGTTGAAGATTGCGTCTCGAAGCGTTGCCTGCCGCTCATCCCCGGTCTTGATCCGCGGGCCCTGCAGGATGCTGTTCTCCCAGGCGATGCCGTCCTTGACGCCCTGTTCAATCTTGCCCACGCCGGCGAGTTCGATGACCACGTACTGGAGGCCTGGCCTGGCGTAGGACGTGAGTTCACCCGAGATGCCTGCCGCCGCGATCTCCATCTTCCCGTGGGCCACTTCCGATGTCCGGCTCTCATAAGCCTCCCGCCCGCCGGTGACCTCTACGTAACGGTCCAGAATGGACTCCGCCGACGGTAGATCTGTGGCCGGAGCCGTCGCGGAAGATTCCTGGCCCAGTATTGCCGGGCTTAACCCTACAAGAAGTACAAAACCAATGATGACTCCTCTGCTCAACTGTTTGTTCATACCTTTCCCTCCCTTATTGGGTCTCAATCCATGTCAATGCGGCTTTTAGGACCGCGTCGACTCCCTGAAGCAGGTCTTCGCGCTTCAGTTCCACCACGACATCGGGAATCACACCATTCCCCTCCAACACCTGCCCTCCCTCGGAGATGTAGGTCGCGATGGCGTGCTGAAAGCCGTCCCCGTTGGGAAGCCGCTCGATCACCGACGGAAGGGCAGCAGCGGCGCTTCGCGTCCCGAAAATGCGCGCCCGGCCCAGATCCTGAAGTCCGCCGGCAAAAATCTCTGAGGTAGATGCCGAGTGGCCGTCTATCAAAACTGCCACCGGGCCTCCAAATCCGGGCAACCGCGGGTTGACCACGAAGTTCAAATCCGTCCCGCGCATGTGCATCGTTCCAAGGCGCTGGTTCGGCTCCGAGATCAGGAATCCCGCCATCCCCATCGCCATGCCGCCGATGCCTCCTCCGTTTCCCCGCAAGTCGATGATCATCCCCTTGCACGGCTCGCAGCCCTCCACCGACGCCTGGAAGCTGGGTATCACGCGCTCCAGGTCCAGGAAAGCGTTGAAGCGGACATACGTAACGTCGCCAAAACGTTTTTCTTCGTAAAAGACCGGCTGGGGGGGCAGATTGCCGAACTGACTGATTTCGCCTCTTGGTGCGGCGAGAGGGATTTCGAGTTCCACCGGTGCGTCCTCTGCATTGAGGAATGTCGCCTTAACAGTCGATCCGGGAGGTCCGCTCAGGCCGCGTATAAAGTTGCTCGCAAGGGCCAACTCCAGCAAGTTTCCCGGAATGGCGGTATTCTGCCGCACGGCCTGGATCAACGATTCGACCTCCTTCTCCCTGACTCGTGTAAGAATCCACCCGGGGCGTACGCCGGCCATATCCGCAGGCGATCCCTCTACAACCTCCGTTACAAACACCTGGTCATCAAGGATGCGCAGGTCGATGCCTGTTACGTTCGAACCGCCTCCACCCTCGCTGAGCGCGGTGTAGAGCCCCGCCGGGATGATCCCGAAGTGCGTCTGCCCGAGGCGGAATAACATCTCGGAGAGAATCCTGCGTACCTCGTCCCTGGTTTCCGCGGCGTTGACGCGAGGTTCAAACTCTTCGCGAATCTGCAGCCAGTCAAGACCGCCCGGCGCTTCCTGCCAATGCGTGTCGCGAATGGACTCCCAGACGTAAACGAAGGAGGCGATGTCCAGCTCGTGCTGCGTCCCGGCAGCAGGCTTGGCTTGCGCATAAGCAATTCCGGCAGCGGCGACCGCTGCCATCAGGATTCGAATAATACGACTTAGCAAGCTTCCTCCATTTCTTCCTCACTCCCCTTCTCAGGCTATACTCTAATGACTGTGCCACCGCTAGCAGCGTCGCTCCGCTTATCGGACATCCTTGGACAAGGCTTTGTCAGCCAGGCACCATTAGACTAGCATAGCGGTAGATATCTGATAAGAAATATTATGTTTTTTCAGTCTTGTATTCGCCGGGATTCAGTGTTGTGTCGCCAAGATTTTCTATTTTTTCTTAGGTGGACCAAAGGTCTTTAAGTTAGCAGGCCCTCCCCAATCAAAAGTAGTCAAGTCAAAGTCCGGAACGCGCGGGGAACGATCCAGTGATGGCCCCAGGTAGAGCGCATGGAAGAGAACAGGTTTTCTGATAACTCTAAAATTCAACGGGGCATGCTGCAGGCCCTTAGGAATGAAAACGACGGTTGTTGAGGTGAGAGTATGCTTCTCCATTTCCTCTCCCATCCATAAATCTATCTCCGCGTCGTAGCTACTGCAAAGGTCCGGCAGTTCCGCGCCGAGAAAGATAAGAAATTCATCATATTTGTGGACGTGTGGAGTTTCCCAGCACACCGGTGCGGTGAACACCTGCCATCCTATGGTGGCGGTTGCTCCGGGCAATGCCGCGGCGCCTCGAAAGTAGGTCTGGGGACTGGCAATTTCCGGAAAGGGAGGGATGCTGTTTAGAGAAACAAAATCCATTTCCTTCGGCGGCTGGCGGTTGTCGCTCAGAAAATATTTTCCATATTTTTTACCGTCGGTTGATTGAACCTCCTCCGGAGCTGCAATTAATTCGCTTTGATTGGGCATCAATGCTTCCTGCAACGCGCCTGCGAGAGCCAGGCTGCCGGCGCCTGCCGTGATATTCTTAACAAATCCTCTGCGCGTTGTACCTTCTTTCCTGTTATTGTCAAGACCCATAGCTATCCCTCCTTATTTCTGAATTTTCTTCACTAAAACCGATTGAATGATAGTGCCATCCTTGCAGAAATTGTATTGCTTTTCGCAGTGCCCAGTTAATGAGAAATGATGGCTTATAGCGCGACACAACATATCGTTATCGATCAAAAAAACTATCAAGCGATGACTATTACTACGGCATGTACGCGATAAAATAGATTTAATACAGGCAATTCGCCTCTTCCCGCTTTAACGGATTAGCTTGAATGGTTTGCCTGTGCGGATTACGCTTGTATCCCAAATGCAACCGCCGGCACAATTCCAACCATAATACCAAAGGTGCTTCAGACTCCTCGAACGAGAGTACGGATTAATAACGATACCACTATGTTTCTCGGCAACCTCTCCCCATAAAATATAATTGGAGAATTGTCCCCGGATATCGCTGAAAAGATCATGCCCATATTGGTGAGAAAACTCATTGTTATCTTCGACGCTATCCAAAAGCTGGATATTGTCGGACAAATTTTGCCCATATTCACACGTGAACGTGTCAATATCTTCGACGTTTCGAAGAAATAAAACCCGGGAATTATCCAGGATGGTCACTGTATGGCGATAGCGCAGGTCTTGCAGGTTGAACTGCGTCCTTTCGCACCATTGTTTCCAGCTCTCGTTTACATCGAACCAGAAACCGTTCGGTTTTGGATGTCCACTTTGCGGATAATACATCCTGCGCAGTTTTACCGGTTCCGATGCCCAGTGATAATAAGCCATTCAGCTGTATACGGAGCAGCCTTATAGCCGCCTCCCGAATCCCCTCATGCATCAAGCTAACAACCCGTCGATAGCATCAATCTCATCCTTATTCCCCAGCCGGCTTCAACGACGCCTATTCGCTGATCCGGGCATCGATAAATACTAAAGGTTTACCGACGCGTTTAATGTCCAACGGACAATGAGGGGTGTTTTTAGGGATGAAGAAATAGCAGGGATAGTTGACTTTTCTGATCTTATCACCCAGAAACATTTCAGCATCGGCATCGAAGTCGAGGAAATTTTTCCCATCACCACCAATGAGAAATATCCACTGGTCATGCGGGTGTGAATGAGTATTTCCGCCCAATTGATCAGGCTTGGTGATATATGCAAATCCTATCGCCAGCTTCGATTCGGGGATATCTCCAGAACCCCAAGCAGTGATCATGGGAGACGTGATCGTTTCGTGAATTGATTTCCACGGCTTGAATTCGACGACGTTGGGTTCCCTCACTACATTTGCCAGTTTGCTCATGTCCATCTTATCGTAATAGTCCGGCTGTTGAGCAGCCATGACAGATGCATTCAATGTGGATAAGACGCTGGCGAAAGCCATGCCTGCCGCGCCGGCCGATACGTTCTGAAAAAAATCCCTTCGATTTGTTCGTTTCTTTTCGTTCATTTGCTTTTCCCCTGAAGAATCATTGCCAAACTGGCGGACCATGATGGCCCCTGTAGATTACAAAGTCTGCAGGAGCCATCATGAATTATTCGCACTGCCGTGCGTCATGGTTTGCCTAAAAAATGTACTTAAACCCGAACTGAATTATCCGCGGATTGACGATTGTGCTACTAATTTGCCCAAATGTACTACTATTCCGTACCCCGGTATCGGGATTTCCGAACTGTGGGGTATTAAAGGCATTGTAAAATTCGGTCCGGAACTGGAACAAATGGCCTTCGCTTAACGGTGTGTTTTTGATAAGAGAAATATCCCAGTTAAACTGACCGGGACCGTTCACGATACCCACACCCGTATTGCCCCAACCGTTGCCGTTGCCGTAGATTCCACCAGTCGGTGGGTCGCAGAACACATTGTCGTTGAAGTAATTGTCCAGTCGATCCCTGACGTTTCCCGAGCTAAGGATGTCGTCATAGGTCATGTTCGGACACAACTGCGCTCTGCCGCCGCTGGCGCCATAAATGGTGCCGGCGGTATTATCCGTGAACGTGAGTGGAAGACCGCTCTGGATTGTGGTGATTCCGGAAACCGCCCATCCATTGAGAAGTTTTCCCTTGGCTCCCGTATACGTCCCGAAAGGCAGATCATACTGGTAGTTCAGAATGAAGCGGTGCGGCCGGTTCCAGATTGCCGGCCCGTACTGCTGATCCTGATCCAGCGGGTCATTGGAATTCGAGCTGTCCGTCGCACCGAGAGTCGTGAGGTTTTTGCTGAACGTGTAGGAAGCCTGCATCGACAATCCATATGAAAATGCCTTGCGCAGGGTGGCTTGAAAGCTGTGGTAGTTGGACTCGGCGTCGAAATACGTTCCTCCCAGCCCGGTCGGCTGAAACCCGAGATGGGGCACCCGTAATCCTATGTTGGCGGTTGTATTGGCGGTCTGGCCGTTTATCGGATTCTCCGTTGACGCCAGTCGAGCCAGATTGATATTTTTGTACGAATTCATGAGTTGCCTTCCGTGCGACGAAACGTATGCGACATCCAGCACCCAGTTGGGCAGAAATTCATACTGAATGCTGACGTTGTACTGATACGTCACAGGGGTATCGACTTCGGGATTCAGAAAAAGGGTATTCAAATCGGAGCCTGAAGGACCAAAAGGAGGGGAGCAGTTGGTTCCATCGGGATCGCAGGTGAGACTGCTCCAGCGGGACGGGTACGATCCCGTCGGCACGTTGGGGAACGGATCCTCCAATGTGTAGGAATTAAACGGACCATAACCCAGGGAAACCGCATAGGGGGGGCTTTCCTGCCAGGCACGGACATAATAGTACGCCTGCACCCGGTCGTAAAACATACCGAAGCCTCCGCGCACGACCATGTTTCCTTTGCTGATCGGCTGCCAGGCAAACCCGACCCTTGGGCCGAAGTTGGCGTAGGGCGGATGGCCGTCAATCGAGTTGTTGTTATTAACCTGGTACACGCCCTCCGGTGGACTCCCGTATTTAGGATTTGTGTTTTGGGGAACCACGTATCCCACCAGACCCGGTCCGGATGTAGTCGGCTCCGTAGGAGGTGTGGGAATGGTATCCAACAGACTCGGCCAGATGCTGGTCATGTTGCCGATTGTATCGTTCAGCATGCTGTTATACTCCCATCGGAGGCCGAGGTTGAGCGTCAGATTCGAGCTTACCTTCCAGTCATCCTGGACAAAGGCGCTCAAGTTGTTCTGGCGGTAATCGTGATCGAATTCTCCTTTCGGACCGTCTCCTTTAGTTGCTATGGAAAGGAAGGTATTGCCCGGCCCCCCGACAAGGAAGTCATTGAAGGTTTGGAACCAGAGCCATCCCCGGTAAGCCCCCGGCCTGGAAAAATAATGTACCCTCTCGTATTCGAATCCGGCACGAATGGTATGGTTGCCTTTGGCCCACGCAATCTGATCCGCATACTGGTAATTGGCTCCCAGGCTCTGCGCGGGACGGAAAGAGTTAAACATGTAGGGCCCGCCCGTTATCCATATCCAGGGTGGGAGGTCCTGGCCCGGAATTGAAGTGGTCATGCCCAACTCTGCAGGCGAGGCTCCGTCTATCACATCATCATAAATATCCCCCCAGTTCCGCTGGTAGGAAAAGCGCACTTCATTCGTGAAGGTGGGGCTCAGGGTGGAAGAGAGTTTTCCGACTACGTTGTGGTTGGAATAGAAATCCGTTTGTTGATTTCCGGGGAGATTAACGTAGCCCATGGGATTCTTCTGCGGATCGCGCGTATAGAAAAACCTGCCTGACAGAGTATGCGTGGAACTGATGATGTAATCGACGTTGGCAAGGAAATGATCCCCCTCGTAGCGCGCAGGAATGCTGAAGGTCCTCCGAGCGTAGCCGTCGGTGCCCGATCCGGGGAAATAATAGCTGCCGTCGGGCAGAGTCAGGTTGAGTATGCTGAGCGCCACGGGACTGATATTCGAGCCGTCACACGCGACATTTGCTCCCGCCAGCCCCCCAAGCCAGTTGTCGAAGCCGCAGTTTGCCGCACCCAGCGCGGCGGCAAAGTCGGGCGCGCTGCGGTCGCCCTCCGGGATGGGATATAATAAAGTATTGACATTCCCGCCGCCTGAAAGCCCGTTTTTCTGGCGCGTCCCCTGCCAGCTGCCGAATGCGAACAGCTTGTCCTTGACGGCCGGTCCGCCCAGGCTGAAACCGTATTGGTGCTGATCGAGGATCGGTCTTTCCGGGGCGCTCTCCGATTTGGTCGCATCATAAAAGAAGGGTTTGGCGTTGAGTGACGTGTTTCTCAAAAAATAGAACGCCGTCCCGTGCAATTGATTGGTGCCGGATTTTGTGACGACATTTACATTCGCGCCCGGGTTCCGTCCATAACTGGCATCGTATGTCGAGGTCTGGATCTTGAACTCCTGAAGAGCATCCGGATTTGGAATCCCGATTCCGGCGCCGACGTTCTGATCGGCCGCACTGCTGAGGCTGGCAATACTGTTAATGGGCGCTCCATCCATCTGGTAATTGTTCTGAGCCGGATTGGAACCATTGACGCTCGTTCGCTGGGTGCCTTTCCCCAGGGCGGTCGCATCGGCGACGCCGGCGGTTACACCGGTGGACAGATCGAGTATCTGGGTGTAGTTACGGGTTGTGAGAGGCAGCTCGGTTACCTCCTCTCCGGTGACCAGGGTTCCCATTGTTGAAGTAGAGGTCTGCAGAATTTCGGCCTGGGCCGTAACTGTTATGACCTCACTCAACATGCCGACTTCCAGGGTGCAGTTCAAAACAGCTGTTTCTGTGACATTGATGGTTATCGATGGGAATTCGGTTTTCTGAAAGCCTTCTGCGCTGACGGAAACCTTGTACTTGCCCGGCGGCAGCAGTGAAATATTATAGGATCCATCCCTGCCTGAAACCCTGGAACGTGATTGGCCGGTTGCGATGTTGGTTGCTGTAATTTCCGCGCCGTTGATTAAGGATCCTGATGGATCCTCTACGATTCCGGTCAACGCGCCTGTATCGGCGGACTGCGCCATCATCAGGGGTGACGCCGATGATGCCAGAACGATACATAGCGAAAAAACAAGGAGCCAATGATGCATTCTTCTGCTTTTCATATTCCTCCCTCTCTACTTGTAACAATGGAAGCAATGATCCTCGAGCTTGTGGCGCAACCGGGCAGAAAAAACCCTGATAAATCAACACACCACGAGCAGGCAAAAAGATCTGCTTCAGTTGAATAGCTCTAAAGGATCATTGTAATATCACGGCTATTTTTAGATCCTCAAAATGGTTTGAGACTGGCTTAATTTATCTAGAGCACGATCTCACTTCCCGCTATGTGAAATATACTAATCTAGGGTGTTTTATTTTCAAGGAAAAAGCATTCCAGCAGAAAGATAAGCGAACGCATAATATTTTTTATGCTTCCCTATATCGGTGTGGTTTTTGTTTAAAATTCGGAGGCCGTTCTAGTCGCCTCAATTTATAAGGTGAATCTATAGCACGATTGTTTATTTATTCTTCTGTCCTTACCTGTTTATCTCACTTGGATTCTCCCGATCCCGCTTTATCAACAGTAAAGCGCGCAATGAAAAACATTTCCGAGAAATCTCCGCTGTCGATCAACCGGAAACCCGCTTTGGAAATCTCCTCGATGACCGTTTTACTGTCGGCGCGAACGTGACTTGATTTGTCTTTGAAATCAATAATTATAAATTTGCCGTTCGGGCGAAGGGCCTCGTGTATCGAAGCCAACATCTTGAATGGATATTCGAAATGATGGTAAGTATCGTTTGAAAATACGACATCTACAGAAGACGGTTTTAAATTGGTTGATGTGGCCGATCCAAGGACGCATACGACATTCTTTATTCCCTTTTCCTTGCATGTCATCTCAATATGATCGAGAAACTCCTGTACTATATCAACTGCATAGACTTTGCCCGCTGGTAATACTCTTTCGGCAAAAAGACGCACATGGACTCCACTGCCGGCTCCGATATCTGCGACATCCATTCCCGGTTTAAGTTCGCAGGCGTCCAATATTTCTTTCTGTTGCCCGGGATCGCGACTAGTAAAATCAAATTGCTTTATAGACAGACCCGGTTGCTGCTTGAATCTCTCGTTAATACCAGGCGCCAGACTTTCATCCTGTGTCCACACGTTGATGTTCGGAACAAACAAACAGGTCAGGCTGAATAAAACACCTGTTCGTGTCAGGCTGAATATATAATTTCTCATGACCTTTCTCCGTGTAGTGAAGAACTCCGACCAAAGGTCGGAGCTTCTTCTTAGGAAAAAGCCAGGTGGCTTCGCCCCTCTCCAGCCGAAGGCTGGGCATTCTGGCTTTTTCCCGTGAATCCATTTACAGAATATGACTTCGTGCTGGATTTGTTTTAAATGAGATTTTCGTCACCACGCTCAGCCGGATGGGTTTCCTCCCCCGACGGGGTCTACAGCGCTCGCCGGCGATTACACCCGAGTTAGTTTGTAACAGCTTTTCAGAACGCACGGTAGGGCTATTATAAAGGAATATCTGGGCAAAATTAACGATTCCAACATTCCGGTCATGATAGGCCAGGGAGACAAGGATACGGCTGTGTCCGTGAACTACACACGCCAGTGGATCGACACAATGAAAGAAATAGGGATGAAATACGAGTAGATTGAACTACCTGGAGGGAGATCACGCCACGGTAATCCATGATAGAATGTCGGATATCTTCAGGTTCTTTGCGGAACATCCCAAAGCCGGTGTCGAATAATTTTGTTTAATTCTGATTTATAAGTGTTCTATATATGCGGACAAAACAATTGATGCGTTCATGGCCCGGACTTTCAAGCTTATGTAAACGAGAGATCCGGCCTCAAAAGATAGTGACAAGATCATGAAAGTCAGACTTTTTATCAATGTTGGTACCACTCTGCTGCTGGCTTCAAGCGCGCTTGGGCAGAGTACAATCGGGGCGGGTGCGAAGGACGACGCGCTCCCTGCGGATCTGTTGACCTGCGAAGAGCTAGCCACCAATCCTGCTGCCGGTCTCGCCGATAATTCGAAGGTGAAATCCGCTACAAGCCGAATCATTCCGGCCGCAGGGCCTAACGTCGCCCACTGTCAAGTCGACATCCTCTATGGTACAAACGCCGAACAGAACATCAACATTCGCGTCGGCTTGCCCCTGAATTCCAGGGACGGCGGCAGCGGCGGCTTAGAGGGCGCATGGAACGGACGAACCGAAGGGACCGGCGGCGGCGGTTGCTCCGGGAGTCTAAACATCAATGGCGCAGTGAACGCCGGCTACGTCGGCTCGGGCAGTGATACCGGGCACAGCGGCGGTGACTGCGAGCCGGGCGTGAACGCGGACGGCACCTACAACCTGCAGTTTATCAACGACTTCATCCGCAACGGCATGAAGCAGCAGATTTTGTTTTCGAAGGCGTTTGCCGCGAAGTATTACGGGATTGAACCTGCTTACAACTACTGGAACGGATGCTCGACCGGTGGACGCCAGGGTTATGTCCTGGCCCAGGAACTCGGCACCGAGCTCGACGGCATCCTTGCGAACGCGCCGGCGATCTACTGGACTCGTTTCCAAACCGCGCAGATGTGGGGGCAGGTGGTTATGAAGGAACTGGCCGGTGGACCGATCGCCTCCTCCAAGCTGGCCCAGGTCACAGCATCCGCGGTCGCAGCCTGCGACGCAAACGACGGTGTGACCGACGGTGTCATCGACGATCCACGCACCTGCACATTCAGCGCGAAAGCAAACGTCTGCGGATCGCCCACGGCACCGGCGTCCGATTGTCTCACGGCGAAGGAAGCAGAAGCGATCGACATGATCTGGGATGGGCCGCGAAATTCAGATGGCAACAAGATATGGTTCGGACTCGATCGCGGCACCGACCTCGGCGTGCGATTCGGTCTCAATAGTGCAACACCGTTTCAGCTCGGCGTCACCCAATTTCATTGGAATGAGCACGACCGAAACTTCGACTGGAGTAAGGTGACGATCGAGGATTACGCGAAAGTTGCACAGAACGGCTCTCGCAATATTGCCGACGTGACCGATACCTTCGGTGATCTCGACGCCTTCAAGCGCAATGGGGGCAAGTTACTGACATTCGTCGGTACCAACGATCAGCTGATCATGCCGCGCGGTGTTATCCACTATTACCGGCAGATGGCATCCCATTACGGTGGCGGCAAGCCGGATTTCGAGGAATTGCGGAGCTTTTATCTTCTCTTCCGCGCTCCCGGCGTCGGGCATTGCGGCGGTGGCGCAGGACCGCAGCCGCAGAACCTGTTCGCAGCATTGGTCGACTGGGTAGAGAACGACAAGGCGCCGGAAACGATCCTGGCGCAAACGAAAAGCCGCGACGGCGCGGTCACACGGAGCCGGCCGCTCTGTCCATACCCGCAAACTGCGATCTACGACGGTAGCGGCAGCACGGACGACGCCAGTAATTTCCAATGCGGCGGAAATTTGGAAACGCCGGAGGTCGTCTGCCTCGACGTGCTTGTGAAATACATGCAGGAAGCGAACGGACAGCTCGACTATTCGGGAACCGGCGTCGATCGGCGTGTGTGCTCGGAGTGATGCCCGTCAGGTTTTATATTGTATAGTGCAGCTCCACTACACCTCCTCCTGCATTCGGGTTAATGTTCCAACGTTGATCAGATAGCTTGTCGAGAAATCTTCTGTCGTGGCTGACGAGCAATAATCCACAATCCGTTTCTTCGAGTGCATTTTCCAGACAGATGATGGAGGGAAGATCGAGGTGATTCGTCGGTTCATCAGCAATTATCAGATAAGGTTCCCGTTCAATCCCCAATGCCAGGAGCAATTTCCTGACTTCGCCTGGACTGGCTTGCTTGGACTCCAGGAGCCTCGCAGGATGGGATCCAAGACGACTGATGATGGTCATGATTCGACCACGCTGCTCATTTCCCAACTGCCGGACCTCTTCAAGTACCAGCTTTGCCTGCTCTGCAGCAATCTCTTGCGGTAAATAGGTAAGTCGGGCCGACTCGAAGCCGAGCGAGGCTACGATACGTTCGATGAGTGTGGATTTACCGCTACCATTGGGGCCGGTGATTGCCACCCGTTCTCCCGGCTTCAGGGTCAATGCAGGGTGACGTACAACACGGCGATCTCCCAGATAATACGCGCCGGCCCCTATGTGGAATAGAAAATCTCTCTTGCAGCGAGTGCCGGGCATTGTTATGCCGAGACAGTAGCGCTTCTTCACTTGAATGGAGTCTTTTCTCTCTTGTGCCTGGCGAATGCGTCCTTCCATTTGATTGAGCCGCCGACCACTGACGCCATCCCGACCGGAAAAACGGGCCCTGTTCAGCTTGAAGCGGGCATCGTGATCCTTAATGGCAAGACCGCGCTTCGAACGCAGCATGTGTGAGCGGGCAGCCACATGTCGGTGCTGCGATGCTGCCTGCTCCAGGCGACTGAGTTCCTCTGCCGCCTCTTCGTACACCACTTGCGCGCGCTCCTCATCAGCCTTTTCGAGCTCCAGTCCAAGGGAATACCCACCCGGCCGAATTCGTAGTTGCGGAGGATCCACGAAGAGACACTGGTAACAAAGCCCGTCGAGGAGTTCCCTATCGTGGCTGACCAGCAGGCCCACACCTTGGAACTGCAGCAAGGCATCGGCGAGCATCTGTCGAGCCTCTGTGTCGATGTGATTGGTGGGCTCATCGACTGCCAGGCCCGGAGGATCACGCCATAACAAGATGGCAATCTGTGCACGCTTCCGCTCTCCGTGGCTCAGTGTCCCCCAGCGACCAATCCAATCATCCTTTACTCCGAGACGGCTGCGAATTGCATAGGCACGACTTTCATCCGCTTCCCAAAAGGCATCGAACCCGGGAGGTACAACATCGGTACATTGTGGACACCAGAGGAAGTCCTTCCCTCCTTGAACCACTCCTTTTATCGGGGTGAGTAATCCTGTAGCAAGTTTCAGTAGCGTAGTCTTTCCGGCACCGTTGGCTCCGACGACGCCAGTCCATCCAGTATCACAATGGAAACTGATCCGCTTCAGCAAGGGGCTTGGCATGGCTTCGTAGTAATAGGTAATGCCGTTGAAACGCAATGGGGCGGTAAGTTCATTTTGGCGGGACGACATGGCCACCTCCCATCATAGAACAGGCGCGAAGACTTGTTCGGAAGAATTTTCAACAATGATGATGGTGCAATGTATAGACACGCCAATGGCGCAGAAAGTGGATCCTGTGAAGACTATCGTATGGAGACTGACATCGAAAGAGAAAAGACAATCGTTGACCAAAACGGGATCCTGCGTGTTGGCAGTGCCGTGGTTAGCCGATGATCCTCATCTTCATCCCCCTTGTCAGTAGATATAGTGCTGGTGAAAAAAATTTACCCCCACCAGACGTTAGTATTTAATCTGACATACCAACTGTCAACAGAAAAAACAGGACCTGTATAGTAGCTCGGTATCGCTATCGCAATCGGGAGTCGAAGTCGGTTTTTAACATTCGATGCCCGATACCGATTCCGATTCCGAATGTGCATGTCTTTTAAACGACGATAAAAACCTGACGTTGTAGGTCAAACACAAGCGAGATCATTCCCTCGAGACTCCCGGATCTGTCAAACCCTTGCTGCCTCCCCGGCAGAGCCGGGGATCTCTCAACAGATTAGACATCATAGGAGGAGTTACCGGCTCAGATAGGTAGATTTGGAATCGGAATTATTTAAATGCTTGTATACGCCGGGTCTTGTAATCTATCATGATGGTATTACTCGGAGACGGTCTCCGGGCTCTGTCGTATGACCCAAACGAAAGGTCATTGTTTCTTGAGGTCCAAGATGAACAGGAAAATTGTTATGCGATGTTGTTCAATACTACTCCTAGGCGGGGCTTGCTTAGCGGTTTCTGCGCTTATCGAAACATCGGCCAAGGCCGAAGATAAATCGGACAACATAATTTCGATCAGGGGCACCTGTGAATTCATGCGCCAGCAAGGTACGTGGTCGGCGAAACTCACGCCCACGGACACCCCCGATGTCTACGACGCGCAATACGTAGCGTCATTTCGTATGGGCGGCGACCACATGACTTACGTGGGACAAATCAAGAGCGACTTCAAGACGACCATCAACGGCATGGGCAAATCCACCGGCGGTGGTGGCAATGGCACCTTCGAATTCTCCGGCACATACGATGATAACGGCATCGCCCAGTGCAACTATACGGAAGTCGGTGGCCAACGGAGCGGCACACTCACTGCTGAAAAGCCCGAGTAAAGAGTTGAAGAGGATCCCGCACACAGCACGTGAACATCCCTGCCATTGCACTGCTGTCGACTAAACTTCCCACGCCGTCAGATTTTACACTTCTGCCTCGGCTCCTTTACCAGATATATCTCCTTTTCTGATGTAATCAGTAATGACATCTATCTTATCTTTCTAAAGCTTCCATCCGTTTCAGCTCCAATTGACCTGAGTTGTATATGGTGACTTTCTGGTGGGCATAGTTTTGGGCAAAGTAGGGCTAATTTGAGGGTATTTCGGGGGTTATTGAGAAATGGAAAAAGGTGAGCTGTAAAAAGATTTCTTGTTTTTTCCCATTAAAAGTGGTTAATGTTTGTGTAAATTAAACAGATTTCCAGAATTGCGAATAGGTTTTCCGATGCCTCGATGCGTAGGATGTAAGGCATATAACAGTTTGTACTCTATAGTGCGGAAAGCTGCAACGCAGTATTTTAGAAATTCCGGGCGCTGGCGGCGGACGCAGGCAAACCAACGCTTTTTAGTCGGGGACCATTGTATCTATGTCTTGAAATAGTGAGACTGAGACGTCAAGAAGACCGACAATTAAGCATGTAGTGGATGCGACCTGTTGAAGGGCGATGAGCAGATTATAGAAACTCCTTAGCTGTTTCCTGGCGGGCAAGGAGTTCGATTAACCATCACATTTAAAGGAGGAAATATAAATGCGCTCATGGTTGACAGTTATTTGCTGTTTACTACTGATTGCCTCCGGCGCCTGGGCACAAAGCGATCGCGGTACAATTACCGGGACTATCACGGATATTTCAGATGCCATCCTTCCCGGCGCTCCGGTCGAAGCAGAAAACATCGAAACCGGTGCGGTCTATCAAGCAATCAGTACAGAAACGGGCGTTTATACGCTTGCACAATTACCAGTAGGCACGTATCAAGTCTCAACTTCAGTGGAGGGATTCAAGAAGTTCGTACAGACCGGCATCACAGTG
>Ga0209536_100002197_pt1 | contig 31757 bp, 30 predicted proteins | sample DeeMarSeWOR28_12_FD_187461 | JGI IMG/M metagenome (GOLD analysis project Ga0209536, IMG submission 187461) | Marine sediment microbial communities from White Oak River estuary, North Carolina - WOR-2-8_12 (SPAdes) (version 2) | ecosystem: Environmental > Aquatic > Marine > Intertidal zone >... | reverse complement strand
CTAAAAGGGCCAGACCCTGCTGATTTTTCGTGTGTCCACTCCCCTGTAGTCCCCGCCTTTCAGCAGATCAATAAAATTCTCATAGGTAACGTCATTCAGAAACTCAGTGTAACATGAGCCGGCTTCCTGTGGTGCATGGGCATCTGATCCGCCGGTAAAGGGAAGCTTTAATTCACCGGCAGCCCTGACTGCCTTTGTGTTCTGGAAATGATGGGAGTACCCGTTATGACCTTCAATGGCGCAGAGACCTTTCAATGATTTGATTTCTTCCCCGATACTGTTTGCACCCCTGTAAGGGTGTGTGGGGATAACAACACCGCCCTTTTCGTTTACAAGGGGGATCAGATCTTTCATAGATGCGTTTTTTGTATTGAGCCGGTCAGTATTCACACCAAAAACCAGGCAGTGCCCTTCTGCTGAAGAGTACTCTACTCCCCTGAATATCATGATCTTTCCTGCATATTTTTCTCTCAGGGCTTCGGCAAAGTCTGAAGCATCGTAGGAATAGTGTTCAGTGAAGGCTATTCCCTTAAGCCCGGTCTGTATTGCATGCAGCACTGATGCCTCAGGTTCTGATTCATTATCACCGCTGAATTTTGAATGAACATGGAGGTCTATCTTGAATATCATATAGTTATGATACATGTTTATGACTACTTAATTGTCATCAGGGAAGAGTGCAGGTAATTTATAAAAAATGGCTATGATGTTTGTTATCCCCCCTTGGCAAAGGGGGTAACCAGCTTGACTTCATGGTGGACTGGTAGAACAGGGCGGAAAAAGGTGGGGCAGGACCCCACCTTTTCGGTTTGAACTATCCGCTTGCAGGTTCGAGTTTTTTTGTGAACACAGCCTTGACCCATCCATACTCACCATTGGGTATCTGTACATACAACCATCCATCAGATCTGCCATGGACTTCAAGAATATAGCCTTCATCAATCTGATAAATCTTGTTTTCACTCATGCTTGGTCCTGCACGGACATTCAGGACAGGTGCATTCACGATCACTTCGCCTGTTGCAGGCCTTGATGGCTGTACCACTTCCGGAGTTGTGTCATTTACAACTACCGCAGCAGGAGGATTTACAACTGCGTATCCTGCAGGTACCCTTCGGTAAAAGGTACCGCCGTAACTATAGTAAGTTGAGTTATCTATCCAGAGCCTCTGGTAGCCGATAGGGAGACTTACAACGATGGCGCCTATCGGCGGTCTCACTACAGAGAAACCGTAACTGACCGGTCGATAGAAGATACCTCTACTATAGTAATAGGGTTTCCTGTTGTACCAGGAACGTCTGTATCCCCGCGGCAGCCTTTTGACGACATATCCATAACGGGCAGTTCTCGGTGATAGAACATGCCGTTTTGCTCTCCAGCGTTTATCAACGGTGTATCTCTTTTCACGTCTGTCCCTGTTGCGTTCATAACGGGGTGAATTATCTCTTTCGCGATATTCGCGACTGTAGTTGCCCTTTCTGTCCCGCCTGTCAGCATATGAATCACTTGCTGTCAGAGGAACTGATGTGAGAGCAAAGATCCCGATACATGCAAGGGTTGTAATTTTCTGGATTATGCTGGATTTTCTGTTCATGACCTGCCTCCTTTCACTGAGGTTTTACAGCGTACATCCTTGAGACAGTGGCAGAGAGATTACCCTCTGCCACTTGTCTCCATCTATTCAAAACCCACAGGATTGTCGCCGTTAAAACGCCAGTTAAATCGGGAGCGCTTTTCCTCCCGTATTACATTAAGTTTCTCCATTTGCTCGTCATTGAGTATTGTTGACAGCCTTGCATGGGTTTCGTCCCCTATGATCTGCATCTCGTTCTGCATGGATTCCCTGGTCAGCTGTTTCTGTGCCCTGTACTTTTCAAACAGTGCTCTCCTTTTTGCGAAACTCTCTTTCAGGATAGGCTCTGCTTCTGCGGCCTGATCATCGGTAAGACCAAGACGGGAACTCATGCGCTCCAGCATCTGTTCAGGAGATCGATTAAAGCCTCTTCCCCTCTTTCCATCGCGAAATTTGCCGCCATGCCGCTGTCCACGCTGCTCCTGTTTGAATGTAAGGTACTTATCAACCTGCTCATCAGTAAGGATGGCGCCAAGCTGCATTTCTGTCTCCCACCGCAGTTTCATTTTTTGGGTCTGCGCTGCCTTCCAGTCGTCTCCGGTCTGGCCTTGCATGTCAATCATCTTTCTGTGTTTCTCCTCAATGATCGGCCGTACTGCATTGATTTGCTCTGCGGTAAGATCAAGACGCTCTGTTAACGTCTGCAGGATTTCATCAGGTGAATGACGAGGACCGGACCAAGCCCGGGATTTTGCCATCAGGGGCTGCGCAGCCAGTCCTGTAATAATGATGAACAGCCCGGCTGCAAGCAGTGCGAACGGTACCTCTCTCCTGCGATTTTTATTTCCTTTGTCTGATTTCATGACTTTCTCCTTTCCTTTTGAACTCTCTTCATGGTTGTATCGTAGAACATTACATTTTAAGTGTGGGTTAAGTGTGAGTGAAGGAAGGCAAAGTTTTGTAAAGAATTGTTAAGACTGCTTAATAAAATTTTACGTCTATAAACCTGCACGTTTGGATATAATACAGTCGTGAACAGGATTCTTTCAGAAAGGACGATCGTATTATGAACCGTATCCTGGTTATTGATGATGATGTAGAGCTTTGCGAACTTCTGAATGATTATCTGAGCCCTGAAGGTTTTGACGTTGAGGCGGTGCATGACTCAGACAGGGGGATAGCACGGGCCCTCTCAGGGGACCATGATTTTGTTGTTCTCGATGTTATGCTGCCCGGGGTAAATGGTTTTGAGGTATTACGGACTCTCCGGAAGAGTTCTGTTATTCCTGTGCTCATGCTGACTGCACGGGGTGAAGAAGTAGACAGGATCGTCGGACTTGAAATGGGGGCAGATGATTATCTTCCAAAACCTTTCAATCCCCGTGAACTCGTTGCCCGTATCAGGGCGATACAGCGGAGGGGGGAAGCGCAGAAGTCCGGAAAGGAAGACGAAAGCCCTGCCAGGCGTTTAATTATCGGTGATATTGAGCTCGATAGAAGCACGAGGACGGTGAGAAAAAAAGGCAGGACAGTTGAACTTACTGCAGTGGAATTTGATCTTCTTGATATGTTGATGAAGTCAGCCGGCGAGGTGGTCTCAAGAAAGGATCTAGTGATCAAGGTGCTGGGACGGAATCTTGATCCCTTTGACAGGAGTATGGATGTGCATATTAGCAGTCTGAGAAAGAAACTGGGACATAAAGTGAAAGGCCTGGAACGAATCAAAACGGTACGGGGAATAGGGTACCTCTATGCGGACTCAGATCAGAAGAATCCTTAAAAATTAAAATTAAGGAGAGAAGTTTTACAAAATGAGTTTTTTCATTAATTTTGCATTTTGCATTTTCACTTTTTCATTTGTTTAATATGAACAGTCTCTTTATAAAAATATTTCTCTGGTTCTGGCTGGCAACCATTATGATAATGGCTTCAACAATTGTGCTTATGTCAGTTATCGAACCGCACAGGCCTTTCAGAGAAGACAGCCGTCTGGTCAGGAGACTGTCCCGGGAAGGACAGATGGCAGTTGATATTTTAGAGCGCAATGGTTCCGGAGCACTGAAGGAATTTATATTCAGAGAAAGGCAGAGACGGGGAAGAACCTTGGCGCTGTTTAACAATAGGGGGGAATCTGTAACTGGAACAACAGAGCCTCCTGAAGCAGCAGCCCTTGCCGACCGGGTCCTGGAAAGCGGCGATACTGAGTATCATACTCTGGAAAAAAGTATTCTCCTTGCCCGTCCCTTATATGGCTCAGCGGGGCAATCCTATGCCATTGTGAAAGAAATGCCACGTCGGCCCCGGATGTCTCCTGTCTGGAGATTCCTGAACCCCCGTTTCCTCAGCCTGCGGCTTCTCGTTATCTTTATTATTGCCAGTGTGTTCTGTTACTGGCTTGCATGGTATTTGACGTCACCGGTCCGAAAACTAAGGAGAGCGACACAACAGCTTGCATCAGGAGATCTGAAGACAAGGGTTGTTCCTGAGCTTGGCACCAGAAAAGATGAACTCACTGACCTCGGGAAAGACTTTGACATTATGGCTGAGCGGATTGAATCCTTGATGGCCTCCCAGGGACGTTTGCTGAGAGATATTTCGCATGAACTTCGATCCCCCCTCACACGGCTGAATGTTGCCCTGGAACTTGCCCGAAGAACATCAGACACGGAAACCCTCAATTCACTTGATCATATTGAACAGGAGACGGAGAGGATGAACTCGCTCATCGGTCAACTCCGCACTCTTACGCTGCTTGAAAGCGGAGCTGAACATATTGAATCAGTATCCATTGATCTCTCATCACTGGTGAAAGAAGTGTATGATGATGCTGTGTTTGAAGCAAAGAGCAGGAATCTGTCGGTAAAAGCAGACCTGGGTAATGATGTTCTTATTACCGGATCCGGGGACCTGTTGCGGAGGGCAGTAGAAAATGTTGTGCGGAATGCGATTCGATACTCTCCGGAAGGGTCAGAAGTTGAGATGTCCCTCAAGAGACAGGAGCTTGGAGGGAAAGATTGTGCATTCATAAAAGTACGCGATCATGGGGCTGGAGTGCCGGAAGAATCTCTTCCAAACCTCTTCAGCCCCTTTTACCGCGTTGCAGAGTCCCGGGATCGTCAGTCAGGCGGGATGGGTATCGGGCTTGCCATTACTTACCATGCTGTTAAGATGCATGGTGGTGAGGTAAGGGCGTCCAATGCACCCGATGGCGGACTTATTGTAGAGATGCAGCTTCCCATAGCAGCATCATAATTGTTCGCGACTGCTGTCATCACTGTTGGTTTGCGAAATTCCTTACTGGAATCGCCACCTCCAATCTGTCATTGCGAGCGACCGAAGGGAGAGTGGCAATCTCTATGCTTAGATTGCTTCGTCACTCTGTTTCTCGCAATGACAGAAAAACTAGATCCCCTGAACGGGAGCAGGAGTAAAGGTGAGAACGAATATAACAAAGGATATCCATCCAATATATTTTCTTCCTTTATCGAGTTGAATATGGGGATAGACGACCGGTGGGTGTCTGTAGCCCATGATGATCATTAAAACAGCCCAGATAATCCAGCCCGGCCAGAAAATTATTCCCATAATGAGGAGCACCGGTATTGTGACTCTTGCAATCGTCGCATGTCGTTCTCCGAACAGGGCGTAGATAATATGTCCTCCGTCAAGCTGACCTATTGGCAGCAAATTGAGAGATGTTACTAACAGCCCTATCCAGCCTGCAAATGCAACGGGGTGCAGGAGAATGTCAAATTTCTCAGGGTCTGCATTGATGACAATTTTTGAAATCAGTGAAAATAAAATTGAACTTCCAAAGGCAATACCATGTTCCAGTTCACCTGAGGGCATGACTTCAGACCAGCTGAGGCCAACAACACATGCGATAACGGCAACGATAAAGCCTCCAATCGGACCCGATGCTCCTATATCGATAAGTGAACGCCTGTCCGGAATAGGCGGCTTCATTTTAATAATGGCTCCGAATGTCCCTATGATCGAGGGTGCCGGTATAAAATAGGGCAGGGTCGCAGGTACGTGATGCTTGCGGGACATATAATAATGTGATAACTCGTGGGTCATGAGGATAAGAAGCAGTGTAAGGGAAAAGGGGAGTCCCAGATAGATCCTGCCTGGTTCTTCCCAGGGAATGACCCCGTTCAGTAATGCTCCTGCCATAAGGGTAGTAAAAAATGTTGCTATGAAAAGCAGGACATGTGTGCGGGTCAGTTTATGGGTCATCTTATACTTTTCTGTATCTCACGATGAGAATCCTGATAATAAAATAACTCCCTACTGTAGCAAAGGCGCCAACGACAAGGGAACCGACAAAAAATGAGCTGATAAGAGGCCAGAGCCCCTGCAGTGATTCATACAATTTATCAAGATCAGATAATTTGCTGAGAATGCTGGTGAGCGTAAGAGAACCCCAGTCTACCTCAGGAAGAATCTGTTTTATCCCCAGCATCTTTGCACCGCACCATGCACAGAACGTGGAGATAGGCACAATTGTCCATGGATTATTGACACTCACCCCGACCATTGCAACAAGCTTATTGAGCTTGAAGAGCCAGGCAATAAAAAATCCGCCAATGTAGTGCAGTCCCAGGAATGGTGATATGCCCATAAACACGCCGAGGGAAAAGGCCAGGGCAATCCGGTGGGGTGTGTCCTGTACCCTGAATATGCTCTTGAGTTTTTCCCTAAAGTAAGCCATGAGATAAAATTAAACTGTAAAAATCAAATATTAAAATGGAGGAATTCATTATTTTCTTCCACAATTTTAATTTGTTATCTTTCATTTTTTATTTACTTAAAATGTTCATAGCCTTCCCGTTTGAAAATACGTTTTTTGCCGGTCTTATCAACAATAAAACGGCCCTTTTTTGTGATCTCTCCAATCCTGTATGCACCGGTTTTTCTCTCCTGGGAAGAGGTAAATAAAAGACAGTAATCTTCCCCGCCCTTGAGAGCGTAACGGTAGGGATTTAATCCCGCTTTTTCTGACACTTCCAGACATTCCTTTGACAAGGGGACTGCGTCCTGGTAGATAACAGCACCAACAGTGCTCTCATCACAAATATGTGAGAGATCCTGCAGCAATCCGTCACTGATATCAATCATTGCACTGACCCCTGATTTCTTTTTCAATGGAACAGGAAGGGGCATGAGATGTTTTTTCATGAGTTTTATCTTTGCATTGTGCTGAGGAAATGCAAGCACCTTCTTTTTGCGACTCCGCAGGAGCCTGAGTCCCATTGATGAATCACCCAATGTGTCTGTTACATAAATACCGTCTCCCGGCTTTGCGCCGGACCGTCGTATTATTTTGTCCGTATATCCGATAAGGGTCCCGCTCAGGATAAGGCCTTTTCCTGATGCGCAGGTGTCACCGCCAATGAGGTTTACTTTGAATTTTTTTGCCATTTTCATGATCCCTGCATATAGCTCCTCAATGGTGCTGGAGCTATAATTTCCCGGTATTCCGATGCTTATAAAAAAGTGCCCCGCCTTTCCTCCCATTGCCAAAATATCACTGATATTGACTGCAAGGAATTTATAGCCAAGTTGAAAGAACGTTGAATAGGACAGATTAAAATGAACGCCCTCTATCATCATGTCCGTGGTGACAAGAACGTTTTTCCTGCTGCCTTTTATGGCGGCTGCATCATCACCGATGCCTGCTATTATCCCTGCAGCACTGTCATTGCATTGTTTCTTGAGTTTTTTTATCAGGCCAAGTTCTCCAAGGTCTGAAAGCGGTATGGATTTATTGAACAGGGTTCTTTTCATTGCACCTTCTCTCTGCAACACAAATATGATGTATCAGAGTCAATGAAGAGAATTTTGATGAGTGACAGCCAGCCTTTTGTCTATAAGAGAAAGAGTGAGCATGGTGCTATCTCATCGCCCATGACCAGTTGACTGTCTAACGCCTGGTTTTTTTTGTGGTCTTGCTGAGGGCATTCTTAAGCACTTCATCCACTGTTTCCACAGGGATAAACTTCATGTCTTTCTTTATGTACTTGGGAATCTCATCAAGGTCTTTTTCATTCCTCTTGGGAATAATGACTTTTTGAATGCCCATTCTCTTTGCTGCCAGGGATTTCTCCTTTAATCCGCCGATAGGGAGCACTCTGCCGCGCAGGGTTACCTCACCGGTCATGGCAACATTCTTATAGACAGCCCTGCCGGTAAATGCAGAGGCCAGGGCAGTTGCCATTGTTATGCCGGCTGAGGGACCGTCTTTGGGAATCGCACCTGCCGGGACATGAATATGGATGTCATGATTGGAAAAAAGAGAGCTGCTGATACCAAGACTTTTTGAACGGGAACGAATGTAGCTCAGGGCAGCGTGGGCAGACTCTTTCATGACGTCGCCAAGCTGGCCGGTCAGAGTAAGGGCCCCCTTCCCCTTCATAATGGTTGCTTCAATGTAAATAATGTCACCGCCTGCTTCTGTCCATGCAAGTCCCGTTGATACGCCGATTTCGTTCTTCTTGATCTCCTCCTCGGGCAGATACTTTGGCACACCAAGGTATTTGGACAAATTGCTTACGGTGATTGCAGATTTTTTGTCCTTGCCCTCAGCGATTTTACGTGCTACCTTACGGCAAAGATTGGCGATTTCACGCTCCAGACTTCTCACGCCTGCTTCACCGGTATAGTGAGTTATGACCTGCTTCAGGGCGCTGTCGTGTATGGAGATGTTCTTCGTGGTGATACCGTGTTCCTTCAGCTGTTTTGGGATGAGGTAGTTTTTTGCTATACCGACTTTTTCTTCAGCTGTATAGCCTGAGAGATTCAGTACCTCCATTCTGTCCCGCAGCGGCGAAGGGATGGTGTCTATGAGATTGGCCGTTGTAATAAACATGACCTTGCTCAGATCAAAGGGAACACCAAGGTAGTGGTCCGCAAAGGCGTAGTTCTGTTCAGGGTCAAGCACCTCCAGCAGTGCCGAGGCCGGATCACCCCTGAAATCCATCCCGATCTTATCTACTTCATCGAGCATAAAGACAGGGTTGTTCTTGCCGGCTGTCTTGATGCCCTGTATGATTCTGCCGGGCATTGCACCGACATAGGTCCTTCTGTGTCCCCGTATCTCTGCTTCATCTCTCATGCCGCCCAGCGACATCCTGTAGAATTCACGCCCAAGTGACCGTGCAATTGACTTCCCGAGTGAAGTTTTACCAACACCGGGAGGTCCGACAAAACAGAGTATGGGGCCCTTCATTTTAGGGTTCAGCTTTCTTACTCCGAGATATTCAAGTATGCGCTCTTTTATCTTTTCCAGGTCATAGTGGTCTTCATCGAGCACCTTCTTAGCCTTTTTCAGGTTCAGGTTGTCTTTTGTGCCTTTGGACCAGGGCAGCTCAACAAGCCAGTCTATGTAGGTTCTGATCGTTCCGGCCTCGGCACTGTCCTGATGCATTTTATCAAGGCGGCTGATCTGCTTCAATGCCTCTTTTTCAACCTTGTCAGGCATCTTTGCCTTTTTAATCTTGTCTCGAAGCTCAAGGATTTCCTCTGTCTTTTCATCAATCTCGCCCAGTTCCTTCTGAATGGCCTTGAGCTGTTCCCTGAGAAAGTATTCACGCTGGGTCTTGTCTATTTCGCCTTTGACGTCTGACTGGATCTTCTGCTGCACAAGCAGGAGTTCTACTTCGTGGCTCAGAATCTCACTTATCTTCTTGAGTCTCACAATGGGATCTGTCTCTTCCAGCAGTTCCTGGGCCTGTTCTGCTTTCAGCCCAAGATTTGAAGCGACAAGATCAGCAAGCCTGCCCGGTTCTTCAATATTTTCTATCAGGACGATAATATCAGGTAAAAAAGACTTGCCGAGGGCCAGGGATTTGTCAACGAGTTCTTTCACATTCCTCATAAGCGCTTCTACTTCAAGGGAGACGTCGGGCTGCAGGTCATCAACAATCCTTTCGATCTCTCCCATAAAGAAAGGTTCTGTCTGCTGAAAATTCTTGATTCGAGCCTTTGAAAGACCCTGAACAAGGACCTTGAGCCGTCCATCAGGGAGTTTGAGCATTCTCAGAATTGTTCCCACCGTTCCAACTGCATAGAGATCATCAACGAGTGGATTTTCGACGCTCATTTCTTTTTGTGATACAAGCAGGATCAGTTTGTTGTCTCCTGCTGCAGCTTCGATAGCCTTGATGGAAACATCCCTTCCTACAAAGAGGGGAAGAATCATGTAGGGGAAGATCACCACATCTCGTACCGGAAGGATAGGTAACGATGTTGGAATTTCTATTTCCTGTTCTTCTTTTATCTCAAAATCGGTCATTAGTTCTCCTTTTCCTTTATCGAAGCAACTCTTGAATACAGATAATCTTTAAACTCGTCTTTCAATGACGGGTTTTTTAACGCAAGCTCTACAGTTGCTTTCAGGTATCCTACTTTGTCTCCTCCATCATACCGCCTTCCCTTAAAGAGATATCCGTAGACTGGCTTTCTTTTTAAAAGAGTCTTCATTGCATCAGTGAGCTGAATCTCCCCGCCTTTGCCCGGCCGGGTCTTTTCAAGAATGTTATATATATCGGGAGTGAGGATGTAGCGTCCGATAATAGCCATATCAGAGGGGGCAGAGGATGCCTTTGGCTTTTCAACCATATCGCTTATTTTGAAAATATTCTTCCCCACTTCCTTCCCTGCAATAACACCGTAGCGGTGAATTTCATCTTTTGGTACCTGCTGCAGGGCAAGAACGGTAGCATTGTATTTATTGTAAATCCTGATCATATCTTTCAGCAGTCTGTCGTCAGGGTCAATTATATCATCACTGAGTAAGACGGCAAAGGGCTCATCCTTTACAAAGGGCTTGGAGCAGAGTATTGCATGGCCAAGGCCGAGAGGAGCACCCTGTCGAATATAGGCAAACTGATGCTGGGAGAGCTCCCGAATCTCATCGAGTATTTTATTCTTCCCCTTGCTTTTCAGATTTTCCTCAAGCTCCCAGGCATAATCAAAGTGATCTTCAATGGCTCTTTTGGATTTACCGGTAATAACAATGAACTCTTTGATATTGCATGCCGCGGCTTCTTCAACTGCATATTGAAACATGGGTTTATCAACAATGGGGAGCATTTCTTTGGGAGAGGCCTTTGTTGCAGGTAAAAAGCGTGTCCCAAGCCCCGCTGCGGGAAATACAGCTTTACTGACCTTTTTTGCCATTTATTACTCCTTAACTGGTCCTAAATTATAAGGCACGCGGAAAAATAAATCATATTGTACCATGATAATATACTTATGAAAAGGTCTGGAATTGACAAATAAAAGAGAAAGCCGTACATTGTTAAAAACCATATACCATAGTTCAGGAGGTCACAGTTGAAAAGCAAAATCAGGCTGGTTGAGAACATGCAGTTTGTAGGAACGGCTGATTCAGGACATGGCGTAATCATGGATGCCCCGCCTTCAGTAGGCGGCAGCAACACCGGTTCAAAGCCCTCAGAGCTTCTGTTGACTGCTTTTGGCGGATGTTCCGGAATGGATGTCATATCGATTCTGAGAAAGAAGAAACAGGATGTTACTGACCTTGAGATCAATGTTACCGGTAAGACAGCCGAAGGGCATCCCACCCTGTTTACTGATATGCATATTGAGTACGTTGTCACAGGCAGGGCCATTGAAGAGGATGCTGTAAAGCGGGCCATTGATCTTTCTCTTGATAAATATTGCATGGTAGGAAATACGCTTGGCAAGGCAGCAAAAATTACCCGTTCCTATAAAATAGTTCAGGAAGGGTGAAGCTCTCACTCCATACCAGGATCCACAAGCAGATTGCCACACTGTCCTTTATCGGTTATTTACCCTATGCCCCCGGCACCTTCGGAACAGCGGCAGCTGTATTGTTTGTGTATCTCTGGCATCCTACGGATACAGCACTGCTCGTGCTGATTCCTGTATTGTTTCTTATTGGAACTGCGGCTTCTCACAGTACGGAAAAGGTCCTTGGGAAGGACAGCGGTCACATAGTAATAGATGAGGTGTGCGGATATCTGGTTTCCGTTCTGTTTGTGCCAAGAACAACAGCCGTTCTCATTGCCGCCTTTGTCCTCTTCAGGGTTTTTGATATTCTCAAACCCCCTCCTGTACGGCATATTGAAAAAACTGTGCCAGGCGGTGCAGGTGTGATGCTCGATGATATTCTGGCCGCTCTCTATGCAAATGTATGTATCCAGCTCTGGATGATAATTTTCTGAATACAGCTATTTTATTCAAGCAGGGAGTCCTTTCATCTGACCCTTCGATACTGGGCAGATCAGATTTGCATTTTAAGGTTTCTGTGGTATCCTATTGTGTAAATTGCCAATGAAGTTGCCTTCGGGGAGACCTTTTTAAGGAAATTGCGGACTTTCATCGCTATAGAACTGCCCGGGGAAGTGAAATCAGCTCTTTTAGATCTTCAGAGGGAGTTTAAAGAATGCGGAGCTGATGTACGCTGGGTTAAGCCCGAGAATATCCATCTTACACTCAGGTTCCTCGGTGAGATAGATGAGGACACGATAGGCGCTGTTCAACACATTATGGAAAGTGCCTGCATGATGTATTCTGCTTTTCATCTGGATTTAAAAGGCGCCGGCACCTTTCCCCATATGAAATCTCCAAGAGTCGTGTGGGCGGGTTTGCAGGACAGTGATATTCTCAGCAGACTTCAGAATGAAATTGAAGGCGGGCTGTCAACAGCCGGTTTTAAAAAAGAGGCAAGACGTTTTGTCCCCCATCTGACTCTGGGGAGATTCAGGTCGATGCAAAGACGGCAGCCACTACTGGAGAAAATCAGGGAATATGAGGGAAAACAATTCTGCTCTTTTCCCGTTTATTCCGTGGTGCTGATGAAGAGTGAGCTGCATCCGACAGGTGCACAGTATACGAAAATCAAAGAGGTTTTTCTGAAATAATTGTGTATGAAAAAGGAGGAAGTCCATGTCTGACAAAGATCGTACAAAGGCACTTGAAGTTGCCATCTCACAGATAGAAAAGCAGTTTGGCAAGGGCGCTATTATGCGTATGGGATCAGGGGGAGTTGTTGAAATTGAGGCAATCCCAACGGGCTCCATCGGTCTCGATGCTGCCCTTGGCATAGGTGGGTTCCCGCGGGGGAGGGTGATCGAGATCTACGGTCCTGAATCTTCCGGGAAAACAACCCTCTCACTAAGTGTTGTAGCCCAGGCACAGAAGGCAGGCGGCGCAGCAGCCTTTATTGATGCCGAACATGCATTGGATGTTACCTATGCTAAAAAGCTTGGAGTTAACATCGATGATTTGCTTATCAGCCAGCCCGATACCGGGGAGCAGGCACTGGAGGTTGCGGAGACCCTTGTGCGAAGCGGCGCCCTTGATGTTGTGGTCATAGACTCTGTTGCCGCCCTTGTCCCGCGGGCGGAGATCGAAGGTGAAATGGGGGACAGCCTGCCGGGTCTGCATGCCCGGCTCATGAGCCAGGCCATGAGAAAGCTGACGGCAGCTATTTCAAAGAGTAAGACGGCCATTATTTTTATTAATCAGATACGGATGAAGATCGGGGTCATGTTCGGTAATCCCGAGACAACGACAGGAGGTAATGCACTGAAGTTCTATTCATCAGTGAGACTTGATATCCGGAGGATTGAAACCCTGAAAAGCGGTCAGGACCCAATTGGCAACAGGGTGAGAGTCAAGGTTGTCAAGAACAAGGTTGCCCCCCCTTTTAAACAGGCGGTTTTTGACATCTTTTATAATGAAGGGATATCAAGGATGGGTGAACTGATCGATCTCGGGCTTGAGAAAAAAATAGTGGATAGGGCCGGTGCATGGTACTCATATGCCGGTAACCGTATCGGGCAGGGCAGGGAAAATGCCAAGGAATACCTAAAGTCAAACCCTGAAGTTGCCGAAGAGATAGAATCAAAGGTGTTGGAGGCATTTAACTTTAAGGGGTAATCTATGTCAGTAAGTATCGACGCATTATTGGAAAAAGCGGTTTCATTGAAGGCATCTGACCTTCATTTAAGAGTTGGCACACAGCCAATCGTCCGGATCAGCGGTGATTTGTCACCTATGCCTGATGAAAAGAGACTCACATCTGAAGATATCGGGGATATAACGAAGTCAATAATGGATGAGGCACAATATGCGAAATTCAGAAAAGAAACAGATCTTGATCTTGCCTACAGTATAAAAGGTGTTGCACGATTCAGATGTAACTGCTTTATCCAGCGTGGCACTATTGGAATTGTATTCAGGATCATTCCCCCCAATATTATGACCCTTGAAGAGTTGCTTCTCCCTGTTGTATTAAAGAAAATTGCCCTTGAACCAAGAGGACTTGTTCTTGTGACAGGAGTTACGGGCAGTGGAAAAACCACCACCTTATGCTCTCTGATTGATTATATCAATGAAAACAAGTCAGTCAATATTATTACCATTGAGGACCCCGTTGAGTTTCTTCACAATGATAAAAACAGTATTATCAGTCAGAGGGAGATCGGAAATGATGCCCTCTCATTTGCAAAGGGACTGAGGTCAGCACTGAGGCAGGACCCGGACGTTATCCTCGTTGGTGAGATGCGAGACCATGAGACAATGCAGACAGCCCTTGACGCAGCAGAAACAGGGCATCTTGTGATGAGTACCCTGCATACCCTTGATGCAGTAGAAACGGTGAACAGGGTAATTTCAGTATTCCCGCCCTATCAGCACAGCCAGATCCGGGCGCAGCTTTCCTCTGTTCTAAGAGCAATTATCTCAATGAGGCTTGTTCCCAGAGAAGACGAAAAAGGGATGGTGCCTGCAGTTGAAGTGCTTATTGCAACATCCACTATCAAGGGCTGTATAGATGACCCAATGAAGACGAAACTGATCCCGAATTACATTGAAGAAGGTTTCAGTCAGTATGGCATGCAGTCCTTTGACCAGTCTCTTCTTGGACTTTACCAGGATGGATACATTACCTACGATGATGCAATAAGCAGGGCCACCAAGCCTGATGATTTTGTTCTTAAGGTCAAAGGCATACATTCAACAAAAGACCTCTGGGGTCTTGCCGGTAATGAATCTGATGAAGAGGAAAAGCAAAAGATCGAACGATTCTCCCGCTGACGCAAGAACATACGCCCTGAAACTCCTTGGTTATCGCTCCAGAAGTAAAAAAGAAATGACAGAGAAACTAAGGCTCAGGGGGTTCCCTGCAGAGCACATAGAAGGTACCCTTGCATTCCTTGAGAATACCGGTCTTATCAATGATGAGTCCCTTGCTGCAGACCTTTTCAGACACTCCATTGAATATAAATCCCTTGGCAGACAGGGGATAAAAGTATTCCTGTTAAAGCGGGGAATAGACAGGCAATTGGTTGAAACCACCCTTGCTGCACATTCAAAGGAAAAAGAAGAGCAGGCTGCGCGGGAATTTGCTGAGCGGAAGATGAAAGTGCTCAGGAACTACCCTGATGCTGTAGCAAAAAGAAAACTCTCGGGAATGCTTCAGCGCAGGGGATTTTCGGGCAGTACTATTATGAGTACGCTTCATTCACTTTCCACTTTGAAGTAATCCTGTATCCTGCCTGAAACACTTCCCATGGGAAGCGTTTCTTTTTCTGCCACCATAATTCTATGCATTTATTGATATAATACAGTATATTATATCCTTATATTTTAAGAGTTCAACCACAGATACATGGATAGCCAACAAATAAGACAGCTCTTTCTGGACTTTTTTAAAGAAAAGGGGCATGAGATTGTACCCAGTTCATCTCTGCTTCCAGCGGATGATCCAACGCTGCTTTTTACCAACGCCGGCATGGTGCAGTTCAAATCAGTTTTCCTTGGCGATGAGCAAAGGCCATATAAAAGAGCGGTAACTGTACAGAAGTGCCTGCGCGCCGGTGGCAAACACAATGATCTGGAAAATGTGGGAAGGACAGCGAGGCACCACACCTTTTTTGAGATGCTCGGGAATTTTTCTTTTGGCGATTACTTTAAAAAAGATGCCACAGCATGGGCATGGGAGTTCCTGACCGGGTGGGCGAAGCTACCTGCAGACAAACTCTATGTCACCGTGTATGAAGAAGATGATGAGGCTGAAGAACTCTGGATTCATCATGTGGGTGTTCCAAAAGAAAGGATCTTCAGACTCGGGGCAGCGGACAATTTCTGGCAGATGGGGGATACCGGTCCCTGCGGACCCTGCTCTGAAATTCTGATAGACCAGGGCCCTGAGTTAAGCTGCGGCAGTCCTGACTGCAGGGTGGGCTGCGACTGTGACCGGTATCTTGAGATATGGAACCTTGTATTCATGCAGTTCAACAGGGATGCCTCAGGCAAAATGACTCCTCTCCCCAAACCCAGTATTGATACCGGAATGGGCCTGGAGAGGCTGGCGGCTGTGCTTCAGGGGAAGACAAATAATTTTGATTCAGATCTTTTTATGCCTGTCATCAAAAGTGTTGCGCAGATGTCCGGCAAAGGGTATGGCACAGATCCTGAGACCGATGTTTCTCTCAGAGTGATTGCAGACCACATCAGGACCTCTGCCTTTGTTCTTCCTGAAGGATTGACCCCATCCAATGAGGGCAGGGGATATGTGCTGCGGAGGATAATCAGGAGGGCTGCACGGCATGGTTTTATGCTTGGCATCACAGAGCCTTTCCTTTACAGGATCCTTGATTCAGTCTGGGAGAGCATGTCAGGACCCTATCCGGAGATTGTTGAACAGGCAGAGGTGAGCAGAAAGGTACTGAAACTGGAGGAAGAACGCTTTGCCCATACCCTGTCTGCAGGAATGGGGATTCTTGATAAAGTCATGGCCGATGTAAAGGCATCAGGAGGAGACGAGATACCGGGAAGTGAGCTTTTTAAATTATATGACACTTATGGTTTTCCCCTTGATCTGGCCCAGGACATTGCTGAAGATAATAATTTGAAGATCGATGAACAGGGTTTCAATGGAGAGATGGAACTTCAGAAGACCAGGGCGAGGGCATCATGGGTTGGTGAGGAAGAGATAACGGGAGTGTACAGAGACGTGCTGCAGCAGTCAGGCCCTACAGAATTTGTCGGCTATGAGGATCTTCTTGCTGAGAGCAGGGTGATTGCCCTGATCAAAGACGGCATGCTTGCTGAAAAAGCCGTTGAGGGTGATGAGATAGAAATTGTTCTTGACAGGACATCTTTTTATGGAGAGTCAGGAGGACAGGTTGGAGACAGAGGGACGATGCAGGCGGAAGGCGGTACAGTTGCAGTAGGGGACACAAAAAAGTTCCATGACCTGATACTCCACATGGCAAAGGTAAAAAAGGGGGATATCAGGAAAGGCGGCACAGTTACCGCTGTTGTGTCTGGGGAGAGAAGAAAATCCATCAAAAGAAATCACACCGCAACCCATCTTTTGCACGCAGCGTTAAAGGAAGTCCTTGGGGACCACATAAAACAGGCAGGGTCTCTGGTATCGCCTGAAAGGCTGCGGTTTGATTTTACCCATTTTTTTGCCATGAAGGAAAGAGAAATGGATGCGGTAGAATCAATTGTCAATAAGAAAATAATCGAGAATATGCCGGTATCAGTATCGGAGACATCTCTTGATGATGCTGTTGAGCAGGGAGTTGTCGCACTCTTTGGAGAGAAATACGGGGAACGGGTAAGAGTGGTGAGGTCCGGTGATTTCTCCTCAGAACTGTGCGGAGGAACACATTGTCATGCCACGGGTGATATAGGCCCTTTTAAGATAGTATCTGAAGGCAGCGTTGCATCAGGGATCAGAAGGATAGAGGCTGTTACCGGATTTGAGGCCCTTGAGTTTCATAAAGCCCGTGAGCTGGAGTTGAAGAAGACAGCAGGAATGCTGAAGGTCAGTGAATTAAAGATCTCCGATAAGGTGGGGAAAATTTTACAGGACTTAAAGACGAGTGAGAAAGAGCTTGAGAAAATAAAGCAGAAATCTGTCAAAGGTGACGTTGATTCTGTTCTCGAAAAAGCTCGGGACATTGACAATATCAAAGTGCTGGCCCATAAGGCAGAGGGTCTTGATATGAAGGCGCTGAGAGGCCTTGCTGACTCATTGAAGGATAAACTGGGTTCAGGAGTTATAGTGCTTGGTTCTGTATGCAACGGACAGGCATTCTATGTGTCTGCAGTTACAAAGGACCTTCTGTCCCGTTTTCATGCCGGAGATATTCTCAAGAAAGTAACCGGCGGCAAAGGTGGCGGAAGGCCGGATATGGCCCAGGGCGGAACAAAAGACACAGGCGGTCTGGACAGGGCCCTGTCATCTGTCTACGATATGGTTCAAAATAACTGAATAGATGCTGAACGCTTGCACACCAATCCTTTCTCCCTTACATCCCGTCCCTTGTCCAAGCCTCATTATTCTCTCGCCATACAACTCGATATCAATTAAACTACTACTAAGAACAGAGATTTTTTATCAGCAAAGGAGGTTGCCATGGCCATGAATGAAATCCTTCATAAAGCACTGATGGCAGGCATAGGCGTGCCTGAAAAACTCAAGGAGATTGCAGACGAACTTGTCCAGAAGGGAGAACTCAGCGAATCACAGGCTGCCCGGCTTATCAAGGAGCTGTCTGATAAGGCCGGGAAGACAGGCGAGGAACTGAGCAGGACCGTTTCGGAGATCATAAAGAAGACACTTGAGAAAATGAACATCCCCACCAGGGATGAGATTGACAGTGTGAACAGGAAGCTGAAATCGATTTCTTCGAGGATAAAAAAACTGGAGGAATCAATGAAGGTTGAGGACTGATTTGCCGGAAAAAAGATTATGGCGATAACAGGGCTTCTCAGGGTCTGGAAGACATACAAGAACATTGCCCGTATCAGACAGATAGTCAATGTCTTCCTGAAGCACGGATTCGGTCAGTTTATTGAGCAGCTGAATCTGCACCGTTTTATTCCTCTCAGGAAACGGCTGAAGATGTTCAGCCGCTTTCAGGATGTTGAAAGGCATACTATTCCTGAAAGACTCCGGATGGCATTCAGTGAACTGGGACCGTCATTCATAAAGCTTGCCCAGATCCTTGCATCAAGGCCGGACCTCATAACAAGCGAATACGCCGCAGAATTTAGAAAACTCCAGGACAAGGTACCCCCCTTTCCCTCGGATATAGCGGTAAAGACCGTTGAGGAGGAACTGCGGACTTCCGTCAATGAAATTTTTTCCTCCTTTGACAGATCGCCCCTGGCAGCTGCCTCTATTGCCCAGGTTCACAGTGCAATTCTTAATTCGGGCGAACGGGTGATCGTCAAGATACAGAGGCCGCACATCCGTGAGACCATAGAGTCTGACATTCTTATTCTGAGTGCCCTTGCACGGCTGATGCTTAAGTATATACCGGAAAGCAGGCTCTTTGATCCTGAGGGTATTGTTGAGGAATTTTCCCGGGCCGTAAAAAAAGAACTGGACTTTATAACTGAGGCCAAGAACGCCCATCGATTCAAAAGAAACTTCTCCGAAAACGAAGACATTTACATTCCCCGGATATACGACGAATATTCTTCGGTGAAGATCATTGTTATGGAGCATCTTGAAGGCCTCCGGATAGATGATATCGACGGTATTGATGCGCTGGGCATAAACCGGGCCGAACTGGCGAAGAGGGGAGTGGATGCCTACTTTAAGATGATCTTTGAAGATGGATTTTTCCATGCCGATCCTCATCCGGGCAATCTTTTTGTGATGCCTGACGGCAGGATAGGCCTTATGGATTTTGGGATTGTTGGATGGCTCACCCCTGATATGATGGAAGATATAGCTGATGCATTTCTGGCTATATTAAATAAAGACTTTGACCGCATTGTAGAAATGTATATCAATCTTGGACTGGTCGCTGATGCCGTTGATTCTGATACATTCAGGAGAGATTTTAAAAAAGACCTTGTCTATCTCCTTGAACCCCTCTATGATCTTTCTATTTCGGAAATCAATTTTCCGGAATATCTCGAGGCAATGACCCAGCTGGTCATCAAGCATGGGCTCAAAGTGCCTTCAGAGCTTTTATTAATGAACAAGACAATGCTTATAATGGACAACATTGGCCGGGAGCTTGATCCGAGCTTCAACCTTATTGCATCTGCAGAGCCTTATGCGGCAAAGCTGGTAAAAAGCCGCATGAGCCCCCAAAGAGTACTGAATAAAACTCAGGCCAATCTGACCCAGATAGGTGATTTGCTGGTTGATACGCCAAAGCAGATGAACAGGCTGCTGAGAAAGACCATGAGAGATGAGATCAAATTTAAAATTGACCCCATCGGCATGGAAAAACTGATAAAAGACATTGACCGGTCCAGCAACAGACTTGCATTCAGCGTTATTGTCGGAGCCATTATCATCGGCTCATCCATGCTTGCTCAATCAGATATTGGCGGGAGGATTTTCGGGCTTCCCATTATCGGTGGTATTGGATTTCTGGTTGCCTTTCTGCTGGGCATCTGGCTTCTCGTTTCCATCATCAGGTCAGGAAGGCTGTGAACTCAGCTGCCCTGCGAAAATCCAGCCGAGCAATCCTGTTTCTTCATCTTTTCTTCAATATTGACGGGTAATCTATCTTCATTAATGATAAAAATACGCAGGAGCTAAACTTTCAGAAGGAGGCAAGAATGCGGAAATTACTCATCATTGTAGCCAGCCTGTTCGTAATGGCTGGAGTTGCAGGTGCAGACGATTTTGCTGCAGAGAAAAAGGCGGGGGATCTGATGGTCAGGGTTTCAATAGGGAATAATCCTCTCAGCGTTGGTCCCAATGATACTTTTATTGAAATCCTTGACGGAGCGGGACATGCTGTTACTGACGCAGAGGTGAACGTGTACTGGTTTATGCCTTCCATGCCTGCCATGAACTATGAAGTCAAGGCAGATCTTCAGGACAATAAATATGTAGCTGTGATCAAACCGACAATGCCGGGGGAATGGGATGCAGACATCAAGGTGAAACGTGCGGCGGGGGAGCAGCAGAAGGCAACGATCAGCTTTGAGGCGAAGTAAACACATCAAATAATAAAGGAAAGGATGGGTAATAATGAAACGTTTACTATTCATAATAGTTCTCATTACAGGTTTTGTAACGACATATAGTTATGCAGACAACGAAGGGTATATGATGGATTCCGGTATGATGGGCGGTTCCGGACATGGTGAGGCCATGGAGTCAGACTCGTCATCTGATCATCCCATGATGGGAAATATGGAATGCATGATGGGACAGGGTATGATGATGTCTCCTGGAATGATGAAGTGTGGAATGGCGCCAGGAATGATGGGTTGCGGCGGATGCAATATGATGAACCGTGGTGGACAGGGAATGATGGGACATATGCGTGGCATGATGGGCCCCGGTATGATGGGCATGAAGGGCTGCGGTATGATGAGCTCTGAAATGATGGGCCCTGATGACAAGGAGCGTCAGAAGTTTCTCGATGAGACCAAGGATATAAGAAAGAAAATGCACAGCAAGAAGTTTGAGTATTTTGAGGCAATCAGAAAATCCGACACATCGCCTGATGCTATCCTGGGTCTTGAAAAAGAACTGTATGATCTTCAGTGGGAACTATACGAAAAGATGCCACGATAAGTTTATTGTCCAGATAGATCGCTTTTTAAAATAACGAGTTAAATTCGTTTATCTGAAAGGAAGAAGCCATAACCGAGGTTATGGCTTTTTTTATGCTCATTCATAAGGATGGGTAAAGGCAGACTGTAACAGTAACAATAATTTTAATTTGGTAATGTTATTTTTTATTGGGTCAGGACAGAAAATGAGAAATAATGAAATTATTCTTAAATAATAGGTGGTTAAACCACATATTCTTCACAATTCCTTCATTTTTCCAGATTATAGTAAAGCATTGCTAATTTAAATATAAAAAATGTTTATAAATTGATTCGTAAAGATAGAAAGTTGTATATTTTCAATCAACTATCAAATATAATGGGGAACGAAAAGCTGAAATGGACGTTCATGAACAGACTGTTTGAGAGGGCAATAAAAAGATCGATTATCGTTTTAAGTATCAGTTTAATTTTAATTGCCTGTTCCGCACGTGCCTTCGCATTGGAAAGAGGCACTTCTTCAGAAATTGAAAAACTCATTGAAGAGGCGCTCCTCAAGAATCCAGAATTAAAAGCCTCTGAAGAAAAAATACAGGCCTATGAACAAAAACCTGATCAGGCGCGGTCCTTTGATGATCCCAGGCTGACATTGTCTTTCATGAATCTGCCTGTTGATACATTCAGGTTTGACCAGGAGGCGATGACGCAGAAACAGGTTTCTCTGATGCAGAAGTTCCCCTATCCGGGAAAGCTGGACTTAAAGGGTGACATGGCGATGAAGGACCTTGCCGTGGTGATAAAGGAAGGTGAGCAGAAAAAGAACAGTGTCATTGCCCAGGTAAAGACGGCCTATCACAATCTTCTGTTTCTTAAGAAAGCCATTATTCTGAACGAGGAGAGCAGGGGTCTGCTGGCAGGGTTCCTACAGACTGCCGAAACAGAATATGCAGTTGGAAGGGGCCTTCAGCAGTCAATACTCAAGGCGCAGATGGAGCTTTCAAAGATTATACAACGGGGCATTGCACTGCGGCAGCAGCAGGAGACAGCAACAGCTCGGCTTAACTTTCTGCTGAACAGGCCTGTGGATAGCCATCTTGGGATTACAGGAGATCTTGAGCAATCAATTATTTCTTTAACATATCAGGAACTGTGTGCTTTGGCTGAAGAGTCTCATCCTGCATTGAGTGGTCTGGAAGAGAAAATAGAGCGTGCCAGTCTCGCCCGAAAGCTGGCTGAGAGAGAATATTATCCTGATATGGATGTTGGGCTCAGCTACGGGCAGAGAGATGACAGCAGCACTGCTGAACGGCCCGACTTTTTTTCTGCTTCAGTAACGCTCAATATCCCCCTTTGGCAGAAAACAAAAGAGAGCAGGAAAGTATCTGAAGAATCAGCCAATGAAAGACAGGCTCTGGAGCAATACCAGGCATTTAAAAATAATATTCTCTTTCGGCTGAAAGAATTACTGGCTGAAATTGAGATGTACAGGCAGGAAATTGATCTCTTCAAAACAGGATTGATACCTCAGAGCACCTCGTCATTTGAAGCTTCAATGTCAGGATACAGGGTCAATACAGTGGATGTTCTGACAGTTATTAACAACCAGTTAACGCTTTATAATTACAAGATAGAATATTATCGGGCTATAGCAGATCATGAAAATAGTGTGGCGGCTCTGGAAGAAACAGTGGGCAGGAAAATATTTTGAATGCCTATATAGTCGGGTAGGGAAGGACGAAAGGATGACAAAACAATCCATTCAGTTGTTCATTGCAGTGCTGCTTCTTGTGCTGGTAACACTATTGTGGCCTGCTCACAGGGCTGAGACAAAGACATCCGGCGCTGATGCGAAACATGATGCTCACTCTGAAGATGGTGGTGGGGAAAATCCGCAGGAAAAAAAGCGCAAAATAAAATACTGGGTAGCTCCCATGGATCCGAATTATATACGTCAGGAGCCTGGCAAATCTCCCATGGGGATGGACCTCATCCCTGTATATGAAGATGAAGGTGAAAAATCAGCGGAAGGGGTTGTAAAGATAGACCCCGTCACAGTCCAGAACATAGGTGTAAGGACTGCATCACTTTCAAAGGGCGTTCTTGAAAAAAAAATACGGGCTGTGGGCCGGATTACCTATGACGAGAAGCTGGTGGAACATATTCACACGAAAGTGTCTGGCTGGATTGACGGGCTTTATGTTGATACGACGGGTGAGGCTGTCGTTAAAGGAGATGCCCTTCTTTCTTTTTATGCTCCCGAGCTTGTCGCTACGCAGGAAGAGTTTTTGCAGGCCCTTGCCTATAGGGACAGAACTGCTGCATCCGGCTTTCCTGAGATAGCTGAAGGCGGAAAATCCTTTGTGGAAGCTGCCCGCAATCGTCTACTGTTTATGGACGTAGCTCCTGGAGATATAGAGATATTGGAGAAAACCAGAGAAGTTCAAAAAAACATGAAACTATACGCCTCTAAGGGAGGGGTTGTCATCAATAAGAATGTAATTGATGGTATGCAGGTAGACCCAAGGATGGAGCTCTATACCATAGCTGACATCTCACGGGTATGGGTGATTGCCTCAGTATATGAATATGAACTTCCTTTTATAGGGAAGGGGCAGGAGGCTGAGATGACTCTCTCCTATGAACCGGGAGCACAGTACAAGGGCAGAGTCACCTTTATCTACCCCTATCTTTCGACGAAGACACGGACGGTAGAAGTCAGGATGGAATTTGACAATCCCGACCTGAAACTGAAACCGGATATGTACGCTGATGTTGTGATTAATGCCAGGAGCGGGACCTCTACAATCCTTGTCCCTTCTGAAGCTGTTATAAGGACCGGCTCTAGAAATATCATTGTTACGGCTCTTGGCAAGGGTAAGTTTTTGCCAAAAGAAGTGAAGCTGGGATTGGAAGGTGAGGGCTTTGTACAGGTCCTCAAAGGGGTGGAAGAAGATGACACCGTTGTCACATCGGGACAATTCCTCATTGACTCTGAAAGCAATCTGAGAGAAGCGGTTAACAAAATGCTTGAAGCTCAGGCTGCTCAGCCGTCACCTGGAAAAGAGGACAGACAGGCCATGACGCAGGGCCCGAGCAGCGGGTCACCTGTGCATCTCAGCGATGGGCAGAAGAATCTGATAACAGTCCTGATCGGTAACTATTTAAAAATACATGCTGCCCTTATATCGGAGTCAGGCCCGGCAATCGCACAGCAGAGCAGCATATTGTCAGATACGTTGAAAAAAATAAAAGCTTCAACCCCGAAGGGGACCTTAAAGGATGTTATTGCCTCAGCAGAGGAATCAATGCCCGGACTGCTGTCCGAGGATTTGCAAGATGCCCGGGATTCCTTTAAAGGGCTGAGCAGGGCAATGGTCGATTTAGTAAGGGCTGATGGCCGGGAAGAGGCTCTATCTTCAGGGATTAAGATTTACTTCTGTCCCATGGAGGAAGAACGCTGGCTCCAGGAGGGGACGGACCTGAAGAACCCCTACCTTGGAAAAGATATGTGGATCTGTGGAACCGAGGAAGCCCTCTGATGCTCGAGAAAATAATCGAGTATTCGATTAAGAACAGGTTCCTGATTATAATTGCAACCTTTTTTATTTTTTTTCTGGGCCTCTATTCATTTGCAAAGACTCCTCTCGATGCAATCCCTGATCTTTCTGATGTACAGGTCATTATTTTCACAGATTATCCAGGCCAGGCACCCCAGGTTGTTGAAGACCAGATTACCTATCCCCTGACCACAGCCATGCTTTCCGTGCCTGGGGCCAAGGTGGTAAGAGGGTACTCATTCTTCGGGTTTTCTTTTGTCTATATCATATTTGAAGACGGCACTGATATTTACTGGGCAAGAAGCAGGGTGCTGGAGTACATTAATTACGTTTCAAAGCGTTTACCCCAGGGTGTCACCCCGTCTCTGGGACCTGATGCAACAGGTGTAGGATGGATTTATGAATATGCACTTGTTGACAGGAGCGGCCAACATGACCTTGCACGGCTTCGCTCCATACAGGACTGGTTTCTCAGGTATGAACTGACGTCGGTTGAGGGCGTATCCGAAGTTGCTTCGGTAGGTGGTTTTGTAAAACAGTACCAGGTCGAGGTTGACCCGAATAAGCTTGTTGCCTACGGCATTCCACTCTCTAAGGTGAAATCTGCCATACAGCATTCAAACAGGGACGTCGGCGGTCGTCTGGTGGAAATATCTGAAACTGAATATATGGTCAGAGGGCTCGGTTATATCAAATCAATTGAAGACATAAAAGATATCCCTCTCCGTGTAGATGAAACCGGCACGCCGGTGTATGTACGGGATATTGCTTATGTGCATATCGGGCCTGAGTTGCGCCGCGGCATTACCGAGCTCGACGGAGAAGGGGAAGTGGTCGGGGGCGTTGTTGTTATGCGATTTGGTGAAAATGCCCTTGCAACAATAAAAAGGGTGAAAGATAAGATTGAATCACTTAAATCCGGCCTGCCCGAAGGGGTTGAGATTATACCGGTATATGACCGGTCCGGCCTCATAGAACGGGCTGTAAATACGCTCAAAGAAAAGTTAATAGAAGAGTCAATTGTAGTCTCCATAATTTGCATTATATTCCTTTTACATTTCAGGTCCGCTTTCGTTGCCATTGTTACTCTGCCCCTGGGCATTTTAGCTGCCTTTATAGTCATGAGGTATCAGGGACTGAATGCAAATATCATGTCTTTGGGGGGTATTGCAATAGCCATCGGTGCCATGGTTGATGCAGCTATCGTTATGATAGAAAATGCCCATAAACACCTTGAGAAGGCAGACAGCTCCGCAGACCACTGGACGGTCATTACTATTGCGGCAAAACAGGTGGGACCGGCGCTCTTTTTCTCACTCTTAATAATCACCTTTTCCTTTATGCCCATATTCACATTGCAGGCCCAGGAAGGCAGGCTGTTTACACCACTTGCCTTTACAAAGACATACTCAATGGCAGCAGCAGCATTACTGGCTGTTACCATTGTACCGGTTATGATGGGATATTTTATCCGGACCTCCCTCCTTCCGGCGACATGGAGCAGAAAAAAACAGAAGGTGGTCTCTCTTGGCTCAGCCCTGGGTGTCTTCCTCTTTGTATGGCTAACCCCCGGATTCATTATGCCATTTACGATCTTAGGTTCTTTCAGTACGCCTGCAGCGATAATTGTCGGAATAGTTGTGATGCTTCTTCTCTGGCCACAGGCTGTTTCGCCTGAGGAAAGCAACCCTGTAAACCGCTTTCTCATCTGGGTCTACCGCCCGATTATCCTGTGGGTGTTAAGGCATAAATTTATTACCATTACCGCTGCTGTTCTGATAACAATGACACTGTTGCCTTTTCACTCTATGGTCGTTGAGAGACTCCCGGAGGGTACTTTCAAAAACGTGGCGGGAAAAGTTGCTCTTCTTTTTCCTGCTGAACAGATAGGAGGAGAATTCATGCCTCCTCTGTATGAGGGTGATTTGCTGTATATGCCCACGACGCTGCCCGGGATTTCCATAACAAAAGCCAGGGAATTGCTCCAGCAGACTGACAAAATAATAAAAACATTTCCTGAGGTTGACCACGTATTCGGAAAGGTGGGCCGTGCTGATACAGCGACTGACCCTGCTCCTCTTTCCATGCTTGAGTCGACCATTACACTGAAACCGGAGAAAGAGTGGCGGACTGTACAGGTTGAGAGATTTTATTCGGGCTGGCCAGCCATTTTTAGAAAAATATTTTCATCAATATTCCCTGAAGAGAGAGCAATAACACCGGAAGAGTTAACAACCGAAATGAATAAGGCCATTCAGTTCCCCGGCCTGACAAATGCATGGACTATGCCTATTAAGACAAGAATAGACATGCTTGCAACGGGGATTAAGACCCCTGTAGGAATAAAGATCATGGGTGACAACCTGGAGACATTATCATCGATCGGCAAGGAGATTGAAGCCCGATTGAGGTCTGTACCGGGTACATTATCAGTATATTCAGAGCGTGTTAGTGGGGGGTACTACTTTGATTATGAAATCGACAGAAAAGCCGCTGCACGATACGGCCTTACCGTTGGTGATGTTCAGGATGTCATACAGTCTGCTGTAGGCGGCATGAATATAAGCGAGACTGTTGAGGGGCTGGAGCGCTATCCTATTAACTTGCGTTACAGCAGGGAGTTACGGGATTCTATTGATAAACTGGAGAGAGTGCTGATAGCAACCCCGACGGGTGCCCAGATCCCAATGAAACAGGTTGCCCGGACATCGGTGAGGCAGGGCCCGCCCGCGATTAAAAGTGAAAACTCAAGGATGACTGCATGGATTTATATTGACCTGGAGGGGATAGACGTTGCCTCCTACGTTAGGAATGCGAAAAGCGTTATTGAGAGAGATGTAAATCTTCCCGAGGGCTACAGTCTTGTATGGTCCGGCCAGTATGAATACATGGAGAGGGCAAGCAAGAGGCTGATGATTGTTATTCCGATTACGCTCATGATAATATTCCTTCTTCTTTACCTGAATTTCAAAAATATCGGCGAGTCACTGATCGTTATGATTTCCCTTCCTTTTGCCATAGTCGGTGGTGTATGGTTTATATATATGCTCGGTTACGATATGAGTATTGCTGTGGGAGTAGGATTTATAGCGTTGGCAGGAGTTGCTGCTGAAACAGGGGTAATTATGCTTATCTATCTTGATGAGGCATATTCACATAAGCTTATTGAAAAAGGGAATGAGCTCAGGAGAGCTGATATTTATGATGCAGTGCTCTTTGGAGCGGTTGAGCGGGTACGTCCAAAGATCATGACGGTCGCTGCTATCATGGCCGGTTTGCTCCCCATCTTCTGGGGCCATGGAACCGGAGCAGACACAATGAGGAGGATAGCTGCCCCAATGATCGGAGGCATGGTATCTTCCACGGTACTGACGCTCATCGTTATCCCGGCAGTTTATGCTGCCTGGAAAGTCAGGACATTACAGAAACAAAAAGGAAAAGCGTGATGCATAAATTGATCGTTTCAATTATTCGGACTGAGAAGATGGAAAACGTAACGGCAGCTCTGAAAAGTGAGGGAATTCCCTTTACCTATTCAGTAGTAAAAGGCTACTGCGGTGAGGTCCATCTCTACCACAAAGACATTCACGACCGTATTAAAATTGAAGTCCTTTCCGAGGAGCACACTATACAAAAGATAAAAGACATCATAATGACGCATGCATGCTGTGGTCTTGAAGGAGATGGCTGTCTCAGCATTTACAATCTGGAGGAATTTATAAACTTTTCTGGTAATGAAGAAGGATAAGGAGGAAAGAACATGTTTAAAGTAAATTGTGTAACGTTAACCCTGTTCAGTTTTTTGGTGCTCTGTGTTGCTGGTACTGCCGGCGCTGCTGAGATGAGCAAAGAAGACGCGCATATGAAAATGCATCATCTCCATGTCATGATGAATAAAGGGGTCTTACTCGCAACAGAGGGATCCAACCTTCTAATGCTGTCAAAAACGGATATGCTGCCAAGTGTGGATGATATGATGGACCGTCATGGAAGTGAAATGATCTCTCAAAGCAGACCGCTCATTCAACGCACCATGAGTGCCCCGGTTATTATGGAGCTTCACAGTAAAAAATATATTAATGACCCCCTGTTGCATTACACGGAACAGCTGGGCGTGGCAATGATAGAAGCAGTTGACAGCCTTGAGAAAATGATCATGAGCAGCACCTCTGCTGACGCAAAGAAAATGAGTCATTTACAGACTCTGCTGAATCACGCCCTGGAGATGGCAGCAGAAGGTTCAAATCTTGCCATCCTGGGACAGATGGGCAAGACAGGTGAAGTAATGGATACCTACTCCATCAAACTGGGCAACCAGATGATGATCAATGCGAAGATGCTGCTATCAACTACTTTACAGGGAAAAACCATGCAGGATTTGCATGCATCAGGCAGTACTCCTGCCTCGGATCAAATGATGAGAAATGTCCATAGCTTTGCAGAAGCGGCACTGAAAGTGATTGATATGCTCATAACCATGCCACCTATGCACTAGAAATTTGGAAACGCTCATAGGAGTGTGAACTTTATACATGCATGAGGTGCTATGTATTTCAAAAAGAATTCCTGATCGGTTAAAGTACATTATTATATCTCTGTAGGGAGGTATCTATGACCATAGATGAACTGAAACAATTCTGTGAAGAAGAATTAAATAACATTAATCGCATCATCGGTGAACTCGAGACCGTTTATACTCCGGAGAAAACCGGGTACACCCTGGCCGAGCAGGCCGGTATCGCTGCTTTTGTTATAAATATCTATGGCGGCATTGAAAAAATACTGAAGCAGATACTCTTATACGACAAACTCGATGTGAAGGACGCTCCCGAATGGCATGAGAAAGTCTTGCGAAAATCAGCAGAGATCGGGATTGTCCCTCCTGACCTGTCGAAGGTTTTGTCCAACTATCTGGCCTTCAGGAACTTCTTTATTTATTCTTACATGTTCAATATCAAGTGGGATGACATAAAGGCACTTGTTGATGCAGTCAAAGGGGTAGCGGATACCTTTGGTAAAGAGGTGCACGAATATATTCAGACAATATAAGACGTACTTTCTATGCTGCGAATTTTCATTATAATCTCTGTCTTTGTTTTGAGTTGTTCTGACATTCCGAGACAGGATGAGTTGAAAGACGCCGTTATTCAGCATTTTGAATCAAGGGACTACAAAGTTGTTGAGATAGATATCAGCGCCGTACGGGAAATGCCACTTGGTCAAAGGGAATACATGGCCCCGAAGAAATATATCGTTGATATAGCGAGAATATCCTTACAGAATTCCCCCCTGCAGGATGGTCATGGAACAGAAAAGCTGTTAACATTCAATGATGCCTCAATCACTCTCAAAAGTGCCGGCAGTCATAGTCAATGGATAGTTGATACAATTACCGGCATCCCCTTGTTGTAAAAATATCTTTTACAATATATCGAGGTTGCTCCTCGATATATTAATCAGATCCTATGTCCAGAATCTCCGGTTTTTTCATGACAAGGAGCAGTGTCCCGACGAGGCAAAACACTGATGAAGTGAGCAGTGCTGTTTTTGTCCCCACAAGGGCTGCGTAACTTCCGACGGTAAAATTACCGATAGTGGACATTCCGAGAAAGACCGTGGTGAAGGAACTCATGATCCTGCCCCTGAGTTCATCAGGTACATTGAGCTGCAGGAGACTGTTTGCAGTTGCGATCTGGTTGATTGCACCGAGACCGACGAGAAAGAGCATCAGGTACGATAACCAGATTGTCATTGAGATTGAAAAAACAAGAAGGGCCAGCGAAAAGACTATCCCCGACACGATGAGAAGAAGTCCCTTCCCTGAAAAGTCACCTCTGAATGCCAGAATGATTGCCCCGGTAAATGCACCGGCGCCGGCACAGCCCATGAGGATACCGAGCCCTGTTGCTCCCGTCTTAAGAATTTCCTTGGCATAGACGGGGAGAAATGTGATATAGGGGAATCCAAAGAAACTGATAATCCCTACGGACAGAATGAGTGTAAAGACTTTCTGGTTGCTGAATATATACTTCACGCCTTCTGCAAATTCCTTGTATAGCCCTTTTTTCTGTGCCGGCCTCTTTTCATCCTCAGGACGAAAGCGCATTTTTATGAGGGCAACAATGGCTGCGATGAAACTCAGGGTGTTTATATAAAAACATGCTGCAATAGACCAGATGCCCATGATAACACCTGCAACTGCAGGGCCTGCCATTCGAGCTGCGTGAAAGGCCGCTGAATTCAATGCAATTGCGTTTAACAGGTTTTCCCTGCCTACCATCTCAATAAAAAATGACTGCCGCGCCGGTATCTCAAAGGCATGGACTGAGCCAATGAGAAAGGCAATGATCAGAACATGCCAGACTTTTACAACGCCGGCAGAGACAATGGTTGCCATCATCAGTGCTATAACCATAAGTACAATCTGGGTGGTCATAATAATAGTCTTTTTGGACATCCGGTCAGCTACAACTCCGCCCAGCAGCGTGAAGAGAAGGATGGGTAATGTTGAAGCAGTGCTGGTGAGTCCAAGATAAAAGGGTGAGTTGGTCAATTCAAAGACGAGCCAGCCCTGGGCTGCTGAGTGCATCCATGTCCCGGTAAGGGATATGACCGACCCGACCCAGAAGAGCCTGAAGTTTCTGTATGTCAGCGCAGCAAATGGTTTAAATGATGACATTCAGATACTATACCACAGTGACTTTGGCATATGAGATTGCTGCTCGATGGGTAAATATTGCTATAATTTTATGGGGCACCATGAACAGGAAGAGAAGCTCAAAGAAAGAAATCATACCTATGGACAGGCGCGAGACGGTACGTCAGGAGATCATCTCGGTCCTTAAAAGGAATACCTTGTCGGCAAAGGAAATTTCCGGTACTGTCAGGGCTTCTGAAAAAGAAGTGTATGACCACCTTGCTCATATTCAAAAGACCGTCAGCAAACAGGGTGATAAATTAAAAATAGTGCCTGCGGAATGTAATAAATGCGGTTTTGAGTTTAAAAAGAGAGAACGGTTAAAGAAGCCGGGAAAGTGCCCTGTCTGCAGAAGCGAAACAATCAGGGAACCGCTTTTTTC